>Ga0208315_1001031_pt1 | contig 15681 bp, 10 predicted proteins | sample MalvireepMed_215_FD_184239 | JGI IMG/M metagenome (GOLD analysis project Ga0208315, IMG submission 184239) | Marine viral communities from the Global Malaspina Expedition - Malaspina viral metaG DeepMed_215 (SPAdes) (version 2) | ecosystem: Environmental > Aquatic > Marine > Oceanic | place... | reverse complement strand
GACAGGTACATAGCTGCACCCTGGGTGTAGGGGGCATCGATGTCAACTATGACACCACCAGTACAGAGTACGCCTACGTCACCAGAAGCGTAGGAGTTAACCGCCATCGCCTCGCCAAAGGTCGTGTGGGCAGAAGCGTCTGCGAGTTCCCAGTCGGTGCCGTCGAAGTAAACCATGTCTCCGGCGGTTACGGCTGTGGAACCGACAGTCGCAGCAAACACATTCTGTGCGTGTTTCACATATGGATCAGCCATTGTTGATACCTCATCATCAGATTACGGAACTATGCTCAACGAGGTTATGTTGTCGTTAGGCAGCGGAGTCGATACCAGCCAGCCCTGCACAGGACTTAGCGGAGTAGACGACTGCATTCAGGTAGACAGCCATCCGGTAGACATCTTCGTTCTTGTCGAACTTGGTGCCCAGCCGTTGGATGTCGGGATCGAGAACCGTGCCGTTGTGGATGACCGTCCATCCCTGCTTCTCCTGGCCTGTCTTGACGCCATAGATGGTAGTAGCAGTGGAGGAAGCCCAGCCCCCGGCGTTCTCGTATTGTTCGGAGTTCGTGATGTAGTCGTTGATGACTACGGGTATGCCATTATAGAGGACATACTGGTGACCAAACATGTCGGCTGAAGTCAGAACGACACCAGAGCCAGTGGCCCTGGCAAGAGAGGTCAGCTTCCGACGCATGGTCTTGTTCATCATCAAGAAGTCGGGCTTACCGTTCTCCACCAGGTCGATCATGGCGTCCAGGCGGTCAAGGGTAAGTTCGGTCTCTGCCCCGGCGATGGTGGAAGGCTGTGAGCCATCATCCATCATGAGGAGGCGAGAGTCACTGATAAGGAGGGAGGTTAGGCCCTCTGGCTCAGTGGAGGTGCTGCCGGAGTTGCCGGTGATCAGGAGGTCTTCCAGCTTTCGGACGATGGACTTCGCCATCTTGGAAAGGAGGACGGCTTCCTGGGACTGCACATTGTCGGCAGTCTGCATGGCAAAACGGTCAAGAGGGTGCTGCACGCCCACGGTGGTGAGGGAGACGGTCTTCTTCGTGTAGGTCGGTTCGGTGTCAGACCAGACATCTCCTACCTGGTGAGTGGCAGCGGCTCCCAGCGTGCTTTCCCGGTTGTAAACCAGGGAGTTGCCGCTGAAGCTGCTGAACTGGAGGAAGGGGGCCAACTCGGATGCGGTGATGATATTGTCAAACACACCAGCCGTGACATCGTCGTTAGCCAACTTCTGATATTCACTGAGTGTTGGCATCTCATAGTCCTTATAGGTTACGTTTTCGCAGCCCCCGTTCTATGAGGGCTGAACCACGGAGTTCTTCATTCCCGCCTGCGATAGCCGCTCCCGTGTCGAGATCGGCTACGCCTGCTTTCTCCAGGGCTTTCTTCCCAGCGTTCTTAGCTTCATCAGAGAGTTTCTGACGCTCGGCTGTGGCCCTGCGGCGTTCTTCCTGGACTACCATCTTGGCGGCTTCTATCTGGACATCGTAGATGCCCTCGTTGTCGCCGGTCTTGGCTCTTTCCCAGGCTGCTGCCCAATCGCTCTGGATTTTGATGGCATCGTCTTCACTGATGAAGAGATTGCCATCCGTGTCCTGAACGGTGGAAAGGAGGCGGTTCATCTCTTTGTCGTAACGCGAGTTGTAATCCCGCGTTGCTTGTCCTTGAGCCAACTCCTGGTTTACCGCCGATATTTGATCTTGCACTTCGTAGGTGTCTCCTTTCTGGGCAGCCTCCATATAGAGACTGAACACCTTACGCATTGCCGTCAACTCATCACGGAAGCCAGCGAATTCCGCATCCCTGTCCGTATCCCTACGGCGTTGGCCGTCCTTGGAGCGCAGGTCGTTCTCCATCTTCTTGACCTGGGCCTCCAATATGGCCGCCTTCTCCCTGTAGTCTACTTCTTCTTCAGGGGTCTCTTCGGTAGCCTCTTCAGCCTCTTCGGGGACAGGCTGTTCCTCTACCTGGGGTTCCTCTTGCGGGGTCGTTACCATGCGATGCTCCTTGTAATGGAGGGATCACTGTGGAAAAGTGTAAAGCTTGTCATCATGTAGTGTCAATTTACTGGGTCATCCCTAAAGCTTGAGAAATCGCCATCATGCTCTCCTGCTGTCTCCAACCAGCCATAGTAGCAGGTCTTACATTATATTGACGGACATAAGCTACATCGATACGAAAGTCTTCTTCTCTTTCGCCCCGCCTCATATTACTTATACCCGTATCTATCCGGCCAATGGCAGAGTTAGCCTCACGGAACTCCCTGGCAGCGGCTGGATCAAGCCTCTTGTATCTCTCCCACAAGGTACGCTCATAAGAACTAAACATGCCTAACACCTTCTCATCGACCTCCCACATGGGCTTCAAGGTCTCCATATCCGTGTGGTACTGGTTCAAGGCAGAGTCCACCATGGCATTCCCGGTGGGCATCCTGACTGTGATGTCAGATTCCTCCAGTCCGATGGCTCTGGCGTCAGCAAGTATCTCGGCACGATCAGCATCCCGTTGGTCATAGTTCAATGCGCCTGTATGTGGGTTTTCCAGTTTCAATTCTATATTCCAGTAGCGGTTACGAAGAATATCTATGGCGTTCTTAGGGTCATTCTTCTCTAGTTCCTGCTTGATCTCACCATAAAATACAGTCTGCCCTGCTATGTACATGGCCATCTTGTAGTCCTGGATGGCAGACTTCAGCAATTGCCCGTTCATCCCCGCACCGATCTTCGTGGCGAGTTCGTTGACATGTTCCGTCTTCGCTGACTTATAGCTGTCCATAGCAGCAACTACCCTGGACTGTAGGTCGGGTAGTCGGCTAGGCAGTTCCTCCCCCATCGCGACTATACGGGGGTCACTAGCAGCTTCATTCCTGATCTCAGCAGGGAGGTGATCATACAGGTAGTCCTGACCGCTGAGTCTGTCGTATGGAGTCATGTTCATGCTGTCCATGACCCGTTTGTACTTGGCAGGGTCATCCTTGGACAGGTTGGTCATGATCTCATCAGCGATGGTCTGCTTCATATCGGACATGTTTTCCAGGGAAGACTTGGCACCTAAGAACTCCAGGGCGACACCAGCCCCCGATTCAGCTGTGCCTTTCCAGTCATGATCCATGGCACGCTGGACACCTTGCAGGACGCTCTGCGATCCTTCTTCCATAGCGAATGGGGTGAAGTTAGATAGCATCCGTTTTCCTACGCTCTTGGGGTCATTCCACTTGACTTCATGACCTTCGTAATCAGACCCTGAGAGGAAGTCCCACATGTTGGTGACCACACCAGCAGACATGCCACGGACAGCGTAGAGGTCTGCGGTTCCAGCAGCTACGAGCAGACGGGCCAGGGAGTCGTATGGGCCTAGGAGGGTGATATCCCTGCCAAAGGCGTTTATACGGTTGAAGTTCGGGTTCCACCTACCATTGACTATAGGCCGCAGGTCGGTGTCCTTACCCTGCATCTTGTTGATGCTGTAGGTCATGGCTATCGAGCCGATCACCAGACGGAGCATGGTGCGTCGGGCCATCCTCTGGTCTATCTTGGCCCCCCAGCGTAGTCCCTTGCCTACGCTGGGCACAGGAATCATACCCATGGCCGATTTGAAGACAGTCTCCAGGCGGGAGGCAAAGTAGCGTGGAGCCAGAAGAACCATATCACCTAGATTCCCTGCAACACGGTGCCTGCTCCAGCCAGTCATGTTGTTCGATATCTCTGCTATCCTGGCCATATCCCCAGAGTCGATGAGGTTCTGTAGGCTCCTGCCCTTGGACAGTTCCTCTGCCAGCATATCGTCTGCAAAATGGAGGCGTTTGGCGTCTCCGAAGTAGCCAAATGCCCGGTTGGCACCTTTGACGAATGATCCTACTTTGGGTATGTTCTCTACCCCCTTGAACATACCGCGACCCAGAGCGAACTCTGTATTGGTGCCGCCCACACGCAGCCCATAAGAACCCCACTCCTCAGATACGAGCCTGCCTGCTTTACCAACAGCTTCATCGAAGTTGAAGATAAAGGCTCCCAGTACGTCGGGATCGGCCCAGGCCCTGATGTTGAGACTCAGGAGGGTCATGAATTCCTTGCTGGCAGCGGCGGGGAGGATAGCCCCTGCTGGGCCTTTACCACGGGTGCCGACTATCCCAGGTAGTCCCTGGATAAAGAGGACACTGTCGTCTGCGGTAGCCTTCAGACCAAGATAGAGGCTATTCAAGTCAGACCAGAGTTGGAAGATGAAAGGCAGGTCTCCACGTTTCATATCAGCTTCGACCAACATGTTGATGGAGTTGGACATAGCTGCTGGGAAGTCATAGCCCTGGAGACCGGGTACGGCTATTCGGCTCCGTCCACTTGGTAGGTCTTTACTACTATCTATAGCCCTCTGCCATACATCATTCTTTTCATCCAATCGTCCTCTGAGGGAATCCAGGCTCTCTGAAGTATCCACCAGCCTGTCGATGCGCTTCCCGTATGCTTGCTCCTGATAAGCTGCACGGCGTGCAGCACGCTTCCCCTCCATCTCAAGGATTTTGATCTCAACTTTGACTGCATTGATGGTCGTTTCACGGGTGTGAATAAGTCGATTCGTCTTTCTAGCATCCAGGTTATTGGCTCTAGCATCGTCGGAGAGTTCTTTTTTCAGACGCTGATTTTCAATGAGATCGTCCACCCTGGAAGCCAGCTTGTCGCGGAGGACGAGCAGCTTCTCTATGTAGTCGTTCATGACTACTATCTCATCTAGGAGGGTGTAATAACCTTCCACACCTCGCAGACGGCGTACTTCAAAGCCTATGTCTTTCATTTGGACAAGAGCAGCTGCTACCCAGGCGTCTTCTACCTTATCCAGCTTGCCCTTGGTTTGTCTTAGCAGTCCTGCTTCCTCTACTATCTCCCCGTGTAACGTCCTCCTTATCTCTAGAGACTCATCCAGCATGGTGCGTGCTACTTTTCGGTCTGCCGCCAGTAGTTCAGGCTGTAACTCTTCCAGTCTTCCTCTAGCAGCGGCGGTACGGGCACCAGTTTCAGTCACTTCCTGCTGTGCAGCTGCCATCTGCTTGGCGGTGACACGGGCAGCAGCTTCCTGGGTGCGTATCGACTGGATTCTGGAGCGCACATTGCTTTTGAGGTTGGTCACATCCTTCCTGAGATTGGGATGATTCCTGTCCAACCGATTCTTAGCTGTATCAGCCAGAGGCATATCTGTCTCTGATTTCAACCGTTTGATCTGATTGGCGGTGTGTACGTCAATGGAGCGGCTGCCTACCTGGTGGATGTAGGAGTTTATAGCGTCTCCTATAGATGCATACTGCAACTCACCACTGGCTACTCCCATAGACATCGAAGGGAACCTCTCAGCCCTCTCAAAGCCCTGCTTACCCCCTCCTATCGTCTTCACGCCTTGGACACGCCGTGTTAACTCCTGCCCTACCTCTACAGCATCGCCACGGGGTATGTAGAAGCCATTACCAGTCACATCCTTGCGGGAGCCTAGAGGTATATCCACCTCGTCTAGCAGCTGACGCCAGGGGACTAGAACCTTCTTGATAGCCATCAAGCCTTCCATCTGGCTTGCGCTCAGATGAGGGGCGAATATGTCCAGACGGGCAGCTACGTCATTGATGGATGGCATCAACTCTACGTCTTTGGCAAGTTTGTCATCGATCCCAGCCAGAGAGGGGATGAGTTGACGGTCATTGGTATCTGGGAATATCTGTTTTGCTATGTAGCCTACCTTCACGGAGGTGGCATTGGCCATGCTGTCCAAAGCACTGGCTCTCTCCTGGGCGTGTCGATATATAGGAGTGGTGAGATCGCTATGACGGACAGCACTGATCCCAGGAATCTTGTCAACTATTGCCCTCACGGCGTCATCTATAGCATCAAACCTGCTTAGGCCCGACTTCACGTTCCGCAGACCCAGTACGTTAGGGCCTATCTCGTTTATACATTCACTGAAGCATATCCTTGAGGCGTCATCCACCCTCTTCTGGACTAGGCGCACAACAGAGTTATCTAGGGCCGTCCCCGAAGCTACGACCAAGTTACCAGTGCGGGTGGGGACGATGTTGATGCCTTGTGCCCCATTCCTGATACCTGACCGGCCAGCCAGGTTAGTGACGCCAGTTGCTTTGGAACTTAGGCTAAGGGCCTTGAAGAAAGGGGCAGCACCTAGAGTAGCCACTGTCTCCAGTCCACCGCTGGCAGCAAGTTGGATGTACCACGGGCGGTCACGGAACTTGTCCAGGGCTGCGTTATAGCCGCCACCTTCTGAGAAGAGGGTAGGGGTTTGTCCTGATACCCCCGTTATGATAGGCAGACCAGAGGAGGATATATCCCAGTCTAGTGCTGATACCCCTTCTATGATGGTCTCAGCGGCTACATCTATTGGCTGTTGGATGGGTTCTATGAACTGGCCAGCTGTATATAGAAGCCCCAAGCCGACTGCTTCAAGATCACCGACGATGCCGTTTCGCCTCTTGAAGTCAATGGGGTCACGAAGGCCAGGAGGCTCAGTCCATCCAAGTTCTGCAAAGTAGCTGCCGGGTTCTGGCGGCCCTGTTATGCCAAGCCGCTCCATCTGCTGCCTTCTTTCTTCTTCTGAGGACAGGCGAACCCTTTCCCCCCTCTCCAGTGGGGTCTCAGGAGCAGCTTCAACTACAGCTGTTGGTATAGCTGCTCCCCTGGTCATCCTTACATCAGATATGTCCTGGCCTACGTCGGACGGAAGTAGTTCAAAAGTGGGTTCTGGTCTGGCTCCTACACGCATAGGGTCTACGGATGGGGTCATAAAACGGTTGATGCTTTCCCCGTATTGGTCTGCTTCAGCTGGAGAGAGGGAAGGGGTAACTCTAGGACGAGCATATGGACTCTGTGCCTCAAACTGCCTTATGCGTTCAGCCATCGTAGGAGGAGTGGAAGGTAGGGACAGGCCGGGAACAGTCGCGCCAAAAGGGTCTAATTCTTCTTCTGTTGTTGGGCGCAGTTTAGATGCTGAGCGTTCGACACTGCTCCAGAAAGGTAGATCGTAAGACATCTACTGTATTCCTCTGCGGCTGATAGGGGCGATACGGGCTACTGGCATCCGTCTGCCGCTGGGGATGGTTGTCGCCAGTTCCTGTGCGAATGATTTGCGTGGGATGCCTGCCTGGGCTGCCAGGTCTAAGAAGACATCACGGGATTCGGGTGTGATGTTCTGGAGGGCCTGGGCTGAAGGTAGGTTAAGACCTGCTGCCTGGGACAGGTAGCCACGGGAAGGGGTGATTGGGCGACCTGCTTGTAGTTGGCGCAGGCCGAAGGGTAGTTCACCGAAGTTGATAGTGCCGCCTGCCTGATAGGCGTGGCCTGTAGCCTGGGCTGCTCTGATGTCATGCTTGGTTGCTTTACCTAGGGGTAGGATGTGGGTGCCTGGGGGCATCATGGCTATCTCAGGGCCTTTCTCGCCGACCACGGTGATTTCACCTGGTCGGACGGTGCCGCCACCAGCACGCCGTCTAAATCCTCCTTCAGGAGGCTGAGCTGGGCCTGTAGCAACTGCCGTCTCACCTAATCCTAGTGCAGCCTCGATATCTGCAAAGGTGGTGCCAGCGGAATAGCCTGCTAGTGTCTGGGGGATGTTTTCAGGGATGTTTAATACTGGAGACGCGGGTATGGGAGTCATCCCACCTTCTCTCCCACGCCCCATTATGTCCAAGGTAGCCTCAATCTCCGCACGCGCGGGGGCACGTTGCTCAAACAGAGAAGGTGCTTCTGCTGGTATGTCCAATTTAACTGGGTCTTTAACTTGCTCTTTAACTTGCTCTGTGTCAACTGGGACAGGTTCTGGGCTTGCTCCGTCTAGGAGTGCGCCACCAAGTTCCCTACCTATATGAGGAATAGCTGTCCCAGTTGTCTCCAACGCCTGCGCGAAGTGGGTGTTTAGGTTACGCTTCAGTTCCCACATATTCTGTGATGTTGAAGCAAATGACCAAATCCCCCCGTCCCAGAGGTTGATTAAATCACGCTGCTGCTGACTAAGACCGGTATCCCAAAGGTCTTGGATATCGTCAGCAGTAGTTGCATCAGACATACTGAATGTCTTATCTGCGTCAGCTACAGTTTCAGTCGTTTCGCCTGGGAGAAATGCAGGCTCTCCTTGCTCAACATCGCCAGCCGCCGCAGTGGTGGTAGCGGCAGCAGCAGCTTTAGCAGTAGATTCAGCCGCTTTTGTAGCTTGTGTTGTGGCAAATACTTCCTGCGCTCGTCCTTGTTTAGCCTCTTCACCTGACACGAAGAGTTGGTGCTTCTCTTCTTCGCGGCGGTCTTTATTCCTGATAGCTTCAAGCTGGGCTTGTAAAGTAGGTTCTTGAGAGGCTCCAGCGATCTCTTCCCCAGTAGGTGCGCGGCCAGCCTGGGTGCGGCGTTGGAAGTCCTGGTATGCCTGCACGAGGAAGTCGGGCTGGGGGCCGACGCGCTGTATCTCGCCTGCTGGGGGCGGGGCCACGAACTGTTCGCCACGGGCGATGGCCGATATCAGGGTCTGGTCGGCTGGGGAGCGTGCGAACTGGAGGGCTGTCTGGAACGTCTCTGCGGCACTGGGGCGGTCACGGAAGTCCTGGAAGGCGAAGGCTTTGTCGTATTCCCCATCTATCAGGGCCTTGGTGATTATCTGATCCATGTTGGGGGGAGTGAGTTGGCCGACGGCCCCGGTGCGCTGTTGCAGCAGGGTCATGCCGTCTACATCTTCCACCATTGGATCGAAGCGGGGGTCTAGTTCAGACAGTGCACCTGTGTACTGCTGGAGGAAATCACGGTCACCTATAGACACCACACCGGGGTCGGCGCGGGGGGCTAGTTCAGTCCAGGTGCCTGCTGCGTTCTGTGTGAACTTACGCCCAGGAGCAAGGGGGTCTTCCACAACACCAGGTTCGTAGGTATCACGGACGAACTGGTACTGGTTCCTGGAGGTCTGGATGAGTTGACCACCAGTCACGGCTATGGTGTTGCCGGGGGTGAATGTCGCTTCGGCGTCTCTTACGAATGTGTAGTTGCCGGGGGAGGTCTGGTGGAAGGTGCCTCCAGTTACATCAAAGCTGTCTGCGCCTTCCTGGATGGCATCCCTGGCAGCACTCGACTTATAGGACTTGATCCTCCCACCTTCGTTATAGAAGCTTACGATAGACCCGTCAGGTAGAGTCTCCTTTTTAAGCAGCTGGATATCCCCTCCGGTGGGAGCATCACCTGCTTTAGGGGCTTCAGACAGTTGTATCTTATTGTTGGGGTTCTTCCTGTCGTATACCCACAGGCTGCCGTCAGTCTCCGTGTAAGGGGCACTGTAGCTGGTGGTATTAGGATCGCCTGTATCTACTTCTCGTATCCGGTACGGATCGTTTTTATCCCCTGTGTAATAGACCTCATGTGTAGCCGGGTAAAATTCATCCTTGTTCGTAGGTGATAGATCAGCACCTACATGCTGCCCCCACATATTCAGCCCTAAAGCCTCCCCCCCTGCAAAGGCTTCAGGGATGCTAGGCCAGCCCCGCTGGGTTGGGCCTGCGACTATCACAGATAGACTAATCGTGTTTCCTTTCGTTGATCTAGTCCAGGTAGTATTCTCCCCTGCTCTATCAAGACCATTTATTTTAAGCCACTCATCAACCTCGGCTTCATTAACAGCTGTACTTTGGGGTAGAACCCAATGACGAGACATTAGGCATTCCTCCCTTCGCCGCCACGCAGCATCTGCACGATAGACTCGTTACCGTACTTCTGGAGATGCTCCTGCTTCTTGGCCGGGGGCAGCCCTTCCCAATGCTTTACAGCTGCGGCACGGCTGGAGAAACGCTGCTCCCCGAATTTGATGGGGTTGGCTTTATCCGCGTCCTTGGAATAGCCCTTCTTCTCTAGACGGAGGGCGTCTACTATGTCGTGTAATTCATTTCTTCTTGGTGTGGTCATATTAACCTGCCATACTCGCGCCTATTTGGCTTGGATTTATCGTGTCTGGGGTGAGTCCTTGACGCATACCGCCTCCTCCACCCATGGTCTGGTCTAGGGGCATACCGTCTGGGCCTAGGATGGGTGCGCCACCTGCTGCTCCTGGTTGTCCTTCGCCGCCGCCTTCTGCCATCGACATGGCACGTTCTACGAGGGACTCGATGCCTTCTTCTCTGGCTACTTCCATGGCGAGGGCCTGGTGGATCATGGGGTTCTTCCTGACCCAGTCCATGAGCAGGCGTTTACGCTCACCAGAGGCGTCCTCCAGCTTGGCGTCGGCTGCCCAGTAGGTCTCCATGGACTTCAGGCCAGCTGCGACTTCCTGGAGGCCCAGTTGCCGCTGCTGGAGTTGCATGACGGGGTCAACGAGGTCGAAGCTGATGTCTACGGAGTAGTCGGACTCCAGGTAGGACGGTCTGATGTTGTGGCCCTTGACCGTGAGGTTCATGTCCAGGATGTCCACTAGTTGGAGAATCTGGGAAGAGGCGACTGAGGCCAGGTGTTCTAGCTGGCGGGAGACTGCCACGAACTTCCGGCCTGCTGCGGTGGATAGGATGGCTTGCTGTCCTACTGTGGAGACGCCTTGTTCACGGACGCCTGCTAGGGCGCGGGAGAAGGTGCCTTCTTCGATGTCACGGGAGAGCCATTCTTCAGTTTGGAACATCCAGCGGGGCAGTTGGGGTATCTCCATGCGCCATACGTCGGCGCGGTCTTGCATCTCGATGATGTCGCCCTGATCGAGTTGGTCACGGAGTTCGTCTGCGCCCATGCGGGTGCCGATGGGGTTGAAGCTGGCGTCCATGAGGGCGTTGTGGCGGCCAGATACGGCTTGGGCCTGGGCACGGAGGTCGGCCAGGACGGGGTCTAGGATGCCGACAGCCAAGTTTGCGGGGTCGATCTTGTCGGAACTGGTCGGTTCCTGACCGAAGCCTGCGTAGGCGTGGGCGTAGGGTACGAATCCCCAGGTGTTCTTCTCAGTGAAGAGGAGTTTCTTCATCGTGTGGTATTCGCGCCCGGTGCCGGTGACATGGCCGGAGACCATCATGGCGTGCCAGCATTCCGTCCAGTATTCGTCTACGAGGATCAGTTCAAAGGGGCGGTTGTTACGGACTTCCCATACGTCGGCAGCGCGGCCACGGGCTTTACGGGCCACGGTCAGTTCATGGAGGTCTTGAGAGAAGCGTCGGGCGTGTCTGATGGCGACACGGGGGCGTTTCTCCCAGGGGTCTAGGAGGATACGGGCTGGATGGGGGGAGCGGGTGCGGAAGGGCATGGCTGTGCGGCGATAGTGGTCGTGGAGTCGTTGTGCGGCACGCCATTCGTCGTCGGGGGTGTCTGGATCGCGGGTAGGTTCTTCGGCGCGGCGTTGGAGGACGTTGGAGTCCAGGCCAAGTTCGTGGATGGAATAGCCCAGGTGGACTAGGTTCTTGCCCTGTTGCTTCCAGGTGAGGGACGGTTCCAGGAGGGCGGCTTCGTCCAGGATGGCTTTCAGGCCGGACTCGACGCGGTCTGCGTTCTGACGGGCGTTCTCTGATTGGCTGGCCGGGTTGCGGTGGGGCGTGGGTTCGGAGGCCAGCTGGTGGTCTACGGCGTTGTCTACGAGGGAGGTGGCACGGGCTGGTTTCAGCCAGCCTGGGCGGTTGTGGGCCTCTGCGCCGTCCCAGACACTGAAGGTACGGAAGTAATAGTCGTCGTACTTCTCCCACTTCCGGTGTGCATTAGTCCAGACCTCCTTTAAATGGGAGCGGTACTGGTCGATTGTCGTGGGAGTGGGTTCTTCCTCAAAGCCGTTCATGTACGCCATATGTTATCCCCACCTTGACCAGCCGCGTCTGCGACGGCGGTTGGCACTTCTTTCGGGTCTACCGTTCTCGCCAGCTGCTGGCCGTGCGTATTGCCTCAGTTGCCAGGCTATACCTACGGCCATGGGGTAGTCGTCGTGCGTGCCTGATTGGGCCTCGATACGGCCCCGCTTGTCAGGGTTCCTTATAACGGTGAAGAACTGGGAGAGGCCCTCGCCGTTGGGCACCGTGATGGCCCGAAGGTGGATGGCCTCGATCAGGTCTCCCCAGAGGACGTAACGGGAGCCGTTGGACATCCCTGCGCTGTCGTATGTGTGCCAGCCAGGATGGTCTGCATCACGGTAATAGAGTTTTCTGTAGCGCAGTTCTTGAGCCGTGGTGATTGTCAGTATACCCCAATCGTTATCCTCGATGCCCCAGATGGGGGAGTCGTACATGTTGAGCAGTTCGACGGAGGCTACGGATAGTTGCTGGGGGTTTAATACCTGGGAGTAGATGTCGGCGGCGATGTAGCCGGTGACGGCGTCGATTATGACCGTGACGGCGTAGTCGTGGCCGGTGCCGTGGGAGGTGTCGGTTCCGGCGCAGTAGCGTTTGCCAGGCTGGAAGGGCTGGTAGATGTTGGCCTGGACGCCGTTGTTGGTGGTGATGCGCTCGATGGGTTCCCTTACGTCTTGCTTCATGAGGGTGAGGACATCGAGATCGAAGGCAGCGATGGCGCGGGTGGGGGCGAAGGCTTCTTCTTCGGTTTCAGGGTGTTCCTTCTGGAAGAGGGCCTGGTCGGGATATTGGGATTTGCGCTCTGCGTACCAGTCGTTGTCGCGAGTGGGACGGGCACGCCAGCCGTAGAAGAGGCGGGTGAAGCCGTTGTTGGGGGCTGAGAGGTAGAGGGTCTGGAAAAGGGAGGCCATCTTGTACGGGTTGACGGTGGAGGTGACGATGAGTTGGCCGTCATTGTCGTCGAGGCCGGGTTTGACGGCGTTGTAGGCCGCGTCCAGGTATTCGTGGAAGTCGGCCTCATCCATTACGACTAGGGTGGGGTTCAGGCCGCGTCCGGCTGCTTCGGTGGAGGGGAGGGTGATGATGCGGGAGCCGGAGGCGAATGACATCTGCTCACGGTTGTTGGTCTCCCCCAGGGGTTCTTGGAGTTCGGGGGGGAGGAACTCGTAGGTGGCACGGGATTTGGACAGGAATTCCCAGGCATCGCGTTCACCTTTGGAGAATACGAGGGCCAGGGCGTTTGGTGTGAAGCTGGCGTGCCACAGGACATAGGAGGAGAGGAGGGTGGTCATGCCGATCTGGCGGGACTTGGCGAGGACGATGCGGGTGTGGGCGGCTATGGTGGCCTGGGTCTCCATGAGGTGGGGCCATTCCTGGAGGCTGACCATGCCGGTGCCGGGTTCGACTATTTTGACGAAGGGCATGAAGTGGGCATATTCGCGTGTGGCGAGTTCGTGACGCGCCTGGCGGCCTGCTTCCTGGAGTTCAGTCTCTAGCAATTCGCCTCACCCAGTAACGTTTCAACCATTATAAGCATATCGGGCTTGAAATTCATAATGTGTAATTTTTTGGGTTGATTGCTACGGTTTCGGGTTATTTTGGGATTGAAATTGTAGGAAAAGTGTGTAGAGGGTGCTTAAATGTGTGCAAACGGTGCTTAAATGTATGCAGATGGGGCTGATGCCTCCCCCGCCCCTCCAGTACCCCCCGGCCAGATGGTACCACCGGATGGGGGGGCCGATCCCTATCACTTTTGGATGTGGCCACCAGTGGGCCACCAGTGGGCCCACGAGACGCCAGATTATGCGTCTCCTGGCGTCTCCTGTCTGCTGCTGGCCACGCCTGGCAGCGTATGCCTGGCCGATTCCAATTCCGCAAGCTGTGCCTGCCTGGCCAGGCTCAATAGCTGCTCAGTGGACAAGCTCACGATAGCCTCAGAGCGCACCACAGCGGCGATCTCCTGCCTGTCTATCAGCAATCCGCACGCCTTGCCTATCAATTCCAGGCAGCGTACCGCCGTGCCTGGGTGTTTGAGCCTGGATGACTGGCTCAATTCCCATAGTTCACGCACCAAACGAGCCCTGTCCCACGCCTGATTCTGCACCACAGGCGCACGTAGACGCTCGATCTCCTGCATGATGTGGGGAAGCTTAGCCATGCGACTAGATTGGCTGTAAATCGTGGCTGGTGCGCTGCCTGGGTACGCCATTTTATAGGCGTCAGACTGATTTAATCCCCGACTGATATGCTCACAATATGACTGCTGTGGTGCGGTCAATTGTTGCGCCATTTTCTACTCCTGGCCAGGCGTGATAGTTTGACGCCTGAAATGCCCATTAGAACGAATGTTCGGTGCCATATTGCGTCCACCTTTACCCTATTCCCAGCAGTTTTGCCGCGTTTTGGGTACTTTTCTTAAATTCGTATAAAAGCCAGGCACGGATTGGGGCTTGTTTTATCGTCATGATGACGTTACGCTGGCGTGGCACCGGACGACAGCGTAACCGGCCAGCAAGGCCCATAGGGCCAATTTTAGCACAGGAGACACTCATGCAGAACATAAGCTACAGCCAGGCACAAGCACACAGCAACTTGAATACAGCACATCAGGCACATCAGGAAAACACCGACAGCAATTGCGGTATCTGCCAGTACATGACTGGCGCATTACTGGCCAGGAATGACAGCCACAGCCTGGCTATCCGACGCCTAATATCACAGCCAGATAGCACACTAGAATATACGTTAATCATAAGCAGCTATTAGCCTAAATTGAGCCTAAAAATACAGGAGAATACTATGTCAAACACGACTAAAAACAAGGCTACCAAAGCAACTAAAGCGCAGCTAAACGCATTCGCCAGGCAGGCTTTAAACGGCACATTGCCAGACATGCCAGCGGCATGGGAATGCTCGAAATGTGGCGGTACTGGCCACAATGCCACTACTGGCAAGGGTTGCAGTTGTTGGCACGTCGGATACGCCAAATTCGCCGATTTTATGGAGACTGGCCAGGCACGATTTACCATCATTTCCAAAGGTAACGGTAAGCTTCCATTTTGGGCACTATCGATACTGCCTGGCTTTACCTGCCCAGGCGCAGGCGATTGCCTAGTGATAAAGCTAGCTGCTGCTGTATCTGTGGGGCACAAGTCTAGCAAGGTAAAAGATGGTTGGTGCTACTCATTCAAAGCCTGGCGGTACCCAGCGGCATTTTTCCGACAATTACAGAACACAATTTTGATCGATACCACAGCAGGCAGGCAGCAGATTATGGACGAATTCCACAAGCTGCCAGCAGGCGCAACCTATAGGCACCTGGTAGACGGCGATTTTAGAGATGCTGGGCACATGTCGTTTTTCTTCCGAATGCTGGTGTCACGCCCAGACATTAAAGCGTACGGATACAGTAAATCCTGGCCACTATTCCTTGACTGGGCAGCTAGTGGAAAACCGATTCCTGGCAACTATGTACTCAACCTGTCTGGCGGTAGCAAGTATGGCGATGACATGGCCGATGAGATGCGCCAGCTAGTCAACGCCGATGGACTGCCTGTGGTGCGTGATTCATTCCTAGCATTGCCAGTTAGCCACAAGATGCCAGCAGGCGGGAAACTCAATACAGATTGGCAGGCATGGGCAGCGGAATTGAGACTGACAGCAGCAGCAGCAGGCATGCCGAAAGTCTGGATATGCCCAGGCAAGTGTGGCGATTGTGCTGGCGGTGTCGGTGTTAACGTCCACGCCTGCGGTAGCCTCAAATATCGAATGCCTGTCATCATAGGCATTCACTAGGATATCAGGCACAAATTATGAGTAAAGCAGGAGAAATTATGAGACTCGCAGAACGGGAGATAGGGCACACCTTCAAGGCAGACCTGAGCCTGGCCCAGGTACAGCAGGAGATCGCAGACG
>Ga0208315_1001028_pt1 | contig 15762 bp, 20 predicted proteins | sample MalvireepMed_215_FD_184239 | JGI IMG/M metagenome (GOLD analysis project Ga0208315, IMG submission 184239) | Marine viral communities from the Global Malaspina Expedition - Malaspina viral metaG DeepMed_215 (SPAdes) (version 2) | ecosystem: Environmental > Aquatic > Marine > Oceanic | place... | reverse complement strand
CCCACCCCCAGGCATTCCACCTCCGGGCATGCCCATGCCGCCCCCAGGCATTCCACCTCCGGGCATGCCCATGCCGCCCCCAGGCATTCCCATACCGCCACCCGTCAAGGTGCCCTGGCCAGCAATAGCCTTGTCGCGCTTTCTCTTCTTCTCAAGCACCTGTGCGGGGGTCATTGTCATCGGTTATTCGCCGCTAAAGGGGGAATGGTCGGTTTGCCTGTTCCATGCGCTGCTGCCTGGTTGGCGGCGATGGATTAAGTCTTCCACCAGGGTTATATGGAGACTGGGGTGTTCGAGGGGGTGGGGACTTCATTGCATCCTGCCGCAGCCCCTGAAGCGTAGGAGTTGGCCCACCAAACCTTAGCCCCGTACCACCGTGTGGCTGCAAAAGATCAGGCAACCCCTGAACCCTCTCCAAAGCTAATGGAGGGGGAGTGGGAGTGGGAGGCATGGGCTGTATGTCTACAGGAGACGGGGGAACCTGGAAATCAGGAGGAACCGGGGGATTTAGTGGGGGCGTCAGCATGTCTGGGGGCACGGGGGTATGCGGCTGTTGCCCAGGCCCAACAGTTGGGAGGTCTATATCACCCCCTGAAGCAAGGGGTCGGCCACCCGTCCCCGTTCCTCGCGGATCAATGCCAGGCTCGGGAAATGGTGTCGGCGGTAGGCCCATAGTCCCCCCTGCGACATGACCACGTGGGGGCATCTGCATCCCAGGAGGTGGAGGTGCCATGGGTTGAGGCTGGTTCATCTTTTTCAGTAACTGTGGCAATAAGCCCGCCATCGGTGCCAGTGGAAGTACCATCAATAACTCCTCTTCTTTGTACGTTTCACTTTGGTTCCTGCCCTCTTTGCGGCCTTCTTCGCTGCCGCCTTACCCTTGCTTGTATACGGATACTTTGTCTTTCCTACCTTCGGCATAGTCTTCTCCTTTTATCCAGTAAGTTCCACGGACTTCCAACCAGACCCCGTATCTATGTAGATATGACTATTGTCTGGTGCCCACACTATCCTGCCGGTATTACCGTAATCAGGGAGTGAGCCGGAAGCAAACTCCTCAATAAAAATCTGCTGCCCCGATATTGGGTTCAAAGCCTTGGGAGCGGTAGCCATTTGCTGTGCGTTACGACGAGCACGAACACCATGACTGGGATCCCTTGCAGCGTTCTTTATGAATCCATTTAATGCCATTACCATTGCCTCGCTCTGGGGCCATCGAAACTGTCAACTGACACACCCATAAACTCGTACTGCCACTTCTGACTGTTCGTGTTGTTCCTTAACCGGACAAACAGGTTATGACCCGTCGCCCGACGCCTTTCCGACTTGTTCCTGCCAGCTACCCATGTGCCGGTGAACTTGGCAGTTGCAGCCTTGGCAACCTGGGAACTCTCCCCCGCATAGACGGCAAAGGACACATCGTTGCTTGCAGTATCGAACGCCGCATTAAGCTCCCGCAACATTAACTTTGGCTTGTTGGTCAACTGGATAGGCCCCAGCCAGATATAGCTGTCTATGGCCACACCATCGTCAGCATTTGCCGGGGTATCGTAGTCAAACTTGCGTACATAACCGTCCTGACCACCCATCAGGAGCGTCCTGTCACTGCTCGTATCCCCGTCAAAGGTCAGTACCGACGTGGGGTTGTGGGCTGCAGTAGCAAACTTGTCCAGCCACCAGGAACCGCTGCGAACATCAAAGAAGTAGTTTGTCGTGGCAGACCCGTCCAGCGGAGTCAGGAACACATAAAGACCCTTCTCCCTGTCGCTCCATATTAGCCGTACTAATGTTGTGTTCATGTTGATGCTCTTGAACTTCTCTTCAATAGCACCCTCTGTGATACTCTCAGGAGGAGATCCACCAGGAGCCATGCGGTAAACACCGCCCCGGGAACCGTAAAAGTACACAGCCCCGTCCGGGGCCTTGGCCCAACACCTGCCCCAGGCACCCCCGATAGTAGAGGACACAAGGTCAATACGGCCCCCTTCAGCCGGATCACCCGTCATCTGGTGGATGGTATGGTCGCCAAAGAAGATCAGTACATCATCGTTGTACGGGCACATGGAGTTGATGATGTCAGGACTCTTCCCCGCATCTGTATTGTTCCCCGCTACCGCCTGGATCGCAGTCTCTGTTGTTGGTGAGTAATCCCAGTCCAGGGGGTTACCGGCAGCACTCATGAACCAGTTGTGGGCGTCAGCACTGATCCCACTGGACACAATCCGGCTTCTCCACGTCTCGATCAACCGGGGCTTGTTAGAACCGCTGGTCGGGAGAGTACCAGGACTTGCAGCCCAGGCCGCTACCGTATTGGTACTGGCCGTCCACTTCTTCTCTGCTGCCCCGTCTGCGAAGTACACGATGCCAAACAGTTCGGTAGAGAATACAACCGGCACACTGGAGCTAAGGGCACTACCCCCATTCGTCGCAGTAGTGAACCCGCTGGTCGTGAACTTGGCTACAGTCCCGCTGGTAACCGCATAAGCAGTCACAGTCCGGGCACCCACCTCCTCCTGGTCTGAAGGTGTGCCTCTTGCTACCACCACGCCCATGTCCTGTACCTGGGAATCGGCAGTTCGGGAACTGTTGTACTTCGCTAGACCCGCCCGTTGCGCACCCCTGGCCCGGCCAGTGAGAGGGTCGTAGACCCGGACGTTCTGGCAATCGACAGTCGTCCCCCTGGGCTGATCCTCATGCGATGTACTGAGCACCAAACCACCAGAAGGCCACGGCATGTGGAATCTGGTGCGTTTTCTCGGCATGATTAGCTCAGGGTTGCACCACGGTTTGCAAGGACAGCCCAGACAACATTCGATCCCTTGTCGACGCTGATCAAGGTCAGAACGTCACCGGCATCGGCCATTGTCGCGGTCGTTTCAGTACCAGCACCGGAGTTCAGGATTTCACCACCAGCACTAGTAATGGCCAGGTCACCGCCATCTGTCTTGAGACAGACAGTGATCACGATGCCAGTACGCTGGGGAGATCCAATCTTACGACTCTCCGATGCTGCGGTAACAACTGAACAGACGCCACCACTACGGTCTAACAGGATGGTTCCGGCATTGCCGGGATCAAGCAGACTAAGCTCGGTGGAGTTCGCAATGTCTTGTAATACTCTGTGTGAAGTCACTGGTCATTTCTCCTAAGAGATAAAGGAAAACTTAACGTCTCCAGCCGCATTCCCTACGGCCTTCAGGTAAGCTGCGCCTTCCAGGGTCGTTGGAAGAGGAACAGCACGGTCTGCTGCTACTGTACTGGTGATTGCCGAACTGCCGTCGTGACAGGCCTCGTAGTCGCCATCTTCGGAATCTGAGGCATACCAGGTAAGACCTGTAAGACTGCTGCCATTCGGCACATACACGAACCCCTTGCGGTAACCACGGTAGTTAATGACCGGAGTCGAACCCACGGCGTCAGTAAGGGAAACAGTGCCTGTAGTGGCGTTCTGTGGTGTCTGGTGCATAGGTCACCTAGGTTGGGTTGGTGTCGTAGAAGATCGTTCCGTCATAGTCCACGTCGCTACCAAAGTACCTTCGGAACTCATTCTCTGAAGGCCCAAGGCCATCGGAACGGTCGCCGTTGTACCCCATGTACTCAGGTGCGTTCAACTGGAGATCATGGGAGATAGAAGCGGCTAGACGTTCTGCAAACTTCTGGGTATGGACTCCAGCATTGTTCTCCAGACGCTGCTCTGTGATGGCCAGACAGCTCTCCAGAATCGCCTCTGCATGGACTTCGCCACCCAGGGGATACGGATTGGAGGTCGTTAGCTTCGCCTGCAGGGCATGGTAGCGATAGGAAAGCGTGTACTCCTTGTCCGGTGTCGGCCACAGGAGAAGCTCAAACCTCTGACCATCACTACCATCCGAAGTCCTGGCCCGTAGTGCCGCAGAAATCGGATGGCTTTTCAGAGAGTTAAAGTCCCGCTGCCGGAGGATACGAATGCGATGTTCATTCGTAATGTCGATGGCGTTCCATCGGTTGTCTCCGGCAGCAAAAGTAAGAGGCCCGATCATCCCACCAAAGCTGGCGGGAAGGGTATAGTCCGACGTGTTTGCCACCGTGGCAAGGGTTGTCGTCGGTTCCAGGAAAGACCACTGATGGGCCAAGCCTTGTCCTGGCAGGGGAGGGGGATGGTAGAACTGGCGTAAGCCAGCAAATATCATCTCGTCGATCTGGTCAGTCTCGTCTGAAGTCCAGTTTCCACTTGTCCTGTCCCCTAGCCATAGCCAACCGACCTCCTTGCGAAGGCCAGTAAGGCTCAGTGAAAGCGTGGATTCACTCGATGAGGTGGTCGATCCACCCACCGTCTTGATAGTAAACTGAACCGGTATGGCACTGGCATGGGTGAACAGGAGGCCGACTACGGCACCGTTCATCTCAGCAGCCGTCAGGTTGACGCTGTACTGACCATTGCCTTCTTCTGCGACAGAACCAGAAATGGAGGCCTGTGTGCCCCCATCAAGCGTGTAATACTTGCTGACAGCACCGGCACCACCCGTCAGGGCAGCACCAGATGTCTTGTTCACAAGGGCAAAGGTAAACCCCGTGACAGCCTGGTTGCGCAAAAAGCTCATTTACTACTACCTGATAACACTGGCTTCTTGGGTGATTTTAAGAAACCGGAATACCAAAGTGTGGCCAAAAGACACACCGTGTCGAATCCAATTGGCCCGTTTGTTCGTTTGTGATACAGCCTGACCACCTTATCAAGGATGTCGTCAAGCTCCTGAGGAATCTCCGATCCCAATACTATCCGCAGGTCTTCTTTTAACTGTTGCATTGCTTCCCTTTCAAAAAAATGGAAGGGGAGAGCAGCAGAGCCGAAAGGAAGGCAAAAAACCCCACTACTACTCCCCCTCCCCTGGTTATCAGTTGCTAATCTGCTCCGCTTGGAAACAGGCAACCCAATCCACATGCATGACAGGCTGAGTAGTACCTGACGAGTGGCAAGTCAAACTGGGAGTCACTTCAGCAGTCGGAATGCCCGCCGTCTGCTTCGTGCCCGCAACACCATCGATATACGGCGTAACAGAACTCACGCCATCAATGAGGAAGCCTAGCTTGATGTAAGTACCATCAGCTATGGTTCCAGCACTAGTATCCGCAGTACGGGAACCGCCAACTTCGGCAGCAAACGTCACGGAGGTAGTGTTGATGGCTTCAAAGCCAACATGGTTGGCAGACGAATTAGCTGCAGCGGCAAGCAGGGTCGTATCAACCTCAGACAATCCAGCAAAAAACTGAACAGTCGTCGAACCAATAGTCACCAACTTTAGGCGAGTCTCAAAGTAAATCTTTGAAGCAGCACTTGGGATGAAGCTACAGGCAGCAACGGCACCACCCATCTGGATTTGCGGCCCTTGGTTGTTGGTCGCAGCACCAGAATCAAGCAGCAAGACACCACCCTTTTCTGCGGTATCAAGAGCCGTCGTTCCAGAAGTTGCTGCAGTCAGCAGCCATCGAACTGAAGCGTCATCAAACGTCAGAAAGTCATCAATAAACCCAAACCCTTCGCCCAGGTCGCCACTCATAATCTGCATTACGGGGGCCTGGTGCCAGAGAGTTGGTGATAAGCCACGCCGGATCGAACCGGACTTAGCTTGAGGTTTTACAAATAGATCGCCCATCTCGGGTTCTCCTTATCTAAAGGTTGTTATGCAACGTAGCCAACGAAAAGGCGACGACGGTTGTAACATACGAAGTTGCCCCAGTTGTCCATGTGGACTTCTCGGACAGTATGCTGACGCGCAGCCTTCTGCGGTGAATGACGGAGCATGTGCTTACCCTTACGGAAGAAGTACTGGAACACTCTCCAGTTCACACCGTAGATGGGGTTGCTGGAATCATTGTTCTGCAGGTAAGGAACCCACGTAACGGGATTACCCTTGAGAACAACACTGCCAGCGTACTTGGCCAGATCGACACCGAGGTTGTCGTTCCGACCTTCCAACAACTTCTCAAGGTCTTCCAGGACGTTGTACGTCGTGAAGAAACCCCAGTCGCTGTCTGCCTGTCCACCACCAAGCTCTGAATACTGGCGAGGAGCCAGGAAATAGCAGAACTCAATAGCCTTCCGGCATTTAGCAACGAGATCGTCCCGACTGGCTGTGGTGTAGTTAAACGCCCAGTTTTTCCAGTTGGAGACACTTGAAGAGTCAATACCAGCCGCACCACTGGTGAATCCACTCGGGTTGCCCCCCGTGAACCCACCGCCAGGTGTGGTCGTTGACTTCTGAATCCAGAACGGAATCCCACTCGGAGGCCGAGGAGACTGCGTGCTGCTGCTGGGGGCCGACCAGAGGGCCGTCTCCATCAGTTCAAAGAAGTCGTTATACATCGAGTGCTCTCGCACTTGGACTTCACGAATGATTGTCTCCCGATCCGATTGGAAGACGTCCTCGTCGATGTCGTAACTGAAGTTCACAGTCTGCTTACTCCACTGCTGCTTACCTTCGGTCGTGAGGTCTTTCACGCCCGTGGCATCAACAGCGTAAAGCTCGCTGTGCTTCGCAGTCCCGGTGTTCGCCGTCTGGAGTTTCCAGTTAAGTTGGACACCGCCCTTTTCAGGGTCTTTGCCCTTCTTAGCGAAGAACTTGGATGCGAAGACATGGTGCTGGTTATCCAGCGAAATATCAACCCATCGCTTACGCTTGAAGTTATCAAGCGTCAGATTGATAAAGTCATCTAGTTGATCTGGAAGTAACGGCACAATTAGCACCTCCTATAAAAAACGCCTATGTGTCGCCATTCTCCTGCATGAAACCGTCCCAGGCTTCTTTAAGCGCGGGACTGTCAACAGGGTCATTGGCAGACACATTGGACGACTTCTCACCACTAGAGCCACCAACCCTGCGGCTGGCCTGCCTTCGTATGCGATTGTTCGCCCGGCGACGATTCAACTTGTCATGGTCTTTCTCAAACTCGAGTTTATCGGCTTGTCTGACCAATTCGGTAACATCAGGAACAGGCAGGCCCTTTGCCCTATACCCATCTGCCATGAAGACGGCTTTGTCATAGAGACGCTCCCGGTTCTTGGCAAACTTTGTAGTCTGTTCATGATCACGATAGCCCCCGTCACCAAAGGTACCTTTTCGCCTCAAAGAGGACACAGCGGAGTCGAATTCAGTAATCTCGTGCTCTGCGAAAGCAGCATCGCTCTGGCCCTGAAAGGCCTGTTGATGCTGAAACACATAAGCAGCGAGTTGCTCAATCTGTCTCTGCGTATCTCCGGCAACAGAGTTAAGGCCGTCATTAAGAGCCTCAACCACGTCGTCGTCGAAATAGTCATCCTTAAAGCCAAACTTGTAACCCACTGGGGCGGGTTCGCCTTCCTCCCCCCGAGGCTGCTGTTGGTTCTGCCACGCCTGGTTCCATTGCTGCCCGTAGGCATTAAAAGTTCCAAGTGTGCGGGCCAAAGCCGCCTCATCGGCAAAGTCACCGGCATTAAGCCCGTAATTCGCCGCCATTTGAACCATGTCGGGACTTATTTCACCGCCAGGCTCATCGTCACCGGAAGGAGAATCATCATCCTCGCCAGCATCAACCTCACCGGAATCATCATCGGCAAAGCCATCTTCTTCTGTATCTTCATCTGACTCGTTATTGATCTCGTCAATAACAGCCATATCATCTTCATTAAGTTCGACCGGTTCCTCTTCCTGGTCGTTTTCCTTTTCCTTCGCCATCCCTTACTCCTTAAAAGTTCCTCGGTGTTGGATCGCCATAACCAGCATCCCGATCATAGAACCCCCGGTGTCGGAGATAGCGGGCACGCTGGTCGCGGCTTGTGAACTTAACATTACCACTTTTATCAAACTCAACACCAGTCAAACCTTGCTTTTTTGCGTCCTCCCGGAAGTCGTTTACCTGGCTGCTGTGAACCGAAGCTGAATCCGATTCCAGGCCCGTACTCCAGCCGTTTGCACCGAAGTATCGGCCACCTTCCGGCTTTGGGGCACCCCGGGCAGGAACAGGCACATCATGCCAGCGAACCTCCCCATCCTCGTCCTTCCACAGATATTTCCTTGGTCCTGGCATTACATCCTCCCTAAATTAGCCATTTGATCCTGGTTCGGTTGTCCACCCTGGAGAAGCTGCTGCATTACATGGCTCCTGTTCTCAGGCGTGCCCCCTGTCGGAATGCTTGTCGTCGTCCTCTGGTCAGGCCCCTGCTGACCCTTTGGCCCAGGTGGTTGGGCCGGATTCGGGCCAGGACGATCCTTCTTGGGCTCCTCGAACATGATGATCTGCTTGAGCCTGGGCATGTCCATCAAGTCTGCGTAGATCTCGATCATCTCCTGAATATCCAGATTTCCTCCATATTCCTGCATCATGGGGAACATAGGCATTGCTATCTGACTGATGAACTGTGTAAGCGCTGCTGCGCGCTCACTGGGGGACTTATACTGCATGGAATAGGGCTCGACCTTGAAGTTGTAGTCAAACCAGTCCCCTTCCCGGACTTCAGGCATCCAGGTGGAATCCACCTCGTACCCCTCCAGGTCGCTAGTCCCGGGAATCTCCAGTATCTCGTCTGACCAGAGAAGCCAGCCAAGGTCACGACAGACTCCCTCAGCAAACTGAACTACCTTGTACTGCATGTTCGCCTGTCGCTTCGATACCTGGCTATGAATCAGGCGATCCTGACCTAACGTGTCAGACTGGGGGCCAAGTCCAGCCATCGCCTGCAGATTACCAGCCATACGGTCGAACACTTCCTGCATCGACATACGGAAGGCCAGGTTCCCCTGATCCACACCACCCATCTTGAGAACATTCACGCTGTCCGGGTTATCTACCCGTGTCCATTGCCCGTCCTCTGCCCGCTGCAGACGCTTTGCATCGTCATGCGAACCAGACTGGTAGAACGGAATGTCTTTCTGCCTCTGTGCCTGACGACGCTGCTTCCTGAGCAGCCCATTGATCATGTCAGCCAGGGGCTTGAGTGTCATCGCAGGAGACAGCGGCATCACATGATCCGGCACATCTGCAAATGCTAATAGGTGGTAAGGCCCACCCTCTGGGCCATCCCAGTCCAGGACGCGAAGAGGCTTCTTACCGTGATCCTCTGCCACGGTGATGATCTGCTTCTCTTCAGGGAGCCAAACGTCCCTGAGCATCACCATCTCTTCAAAGTCATCCTTGTCAGCCTCATCATCAAGCATGTCCTTTACCGGGTTGTCTCCCTCAAGGTTCACGTCATAGGTGTGGCGAGAGGTAGGCTTAATGTCCTTCCTGATCTTCTTGTCCAGGGAATCGTCCCGCATGAACTTCTCATAGGGCATCCGATACCGGTTACCACAGAACTTGGACTTGCGCCAACTGGTTGCCCGGATGTCATAGAACCAGTCGTCAAGACTCACGAGATCCGCATAAGGCTTACCAGGATCTACCCACTCATCCTCACCCTCAAGATGAACCAGCCCGGCATCTGCGTTATAAACCTTCACAATCCCGATGCAGAAGAAAGCCTCAAGGACAGCCCGGCGAAGAACCTCCTCCAGCTTGATCTCGGCAATCAGATTATTGAGCCCGACCTCAAAGTGGTGAGCAAACCATGACAGGTCATTATGCTTGGTCGATATGAGAACCCTGGGCCTGTTCGCAGACAGAGCCTGAACGTAGGTATCAGCCGTCTGATACATCAGGTTCATCACGTTCTCTTTGTCCGGGCCACCAGAACCATAGTGCGCCCCAACATAGTCCTTGATCAGCTTGGCCCGCTTCTCACGAAAGGGCCTCAGTGACCTGCGGGAAGTCTTGATCGCACTCGAAAGGCGACTCATGTCTTTTTCACTGTTCGGATTCATTAGTCCCACCCATCGTCTTTGACAAGTTCCATTTTCTCGCTGTGTTGTTTCATTCTCCAGGCCATCGACCCATAGGGGATCTCCTGGGTAAACTCTTCAGCCTTGATCTCTGGGGGTCTGTCCTTCACCGCATGCCATGCCAGTGCTGCAGCAATAACCCTGTCTCCGTGTGCCTGTCCCTTGGAAGAATCATCCTGCGTCTTCACACTCCGACTATGGACAATTCTCCCCTCCTTATAGACATATTGACGGCACTCCTCCAACAGCTTTTCGCTCCTAAGAACGAGCTTTCCCGATTTCACTGCATGGCTCATCTCTGTCAGTACAGCGGGCTTCGTCTTCTCGCTGGAGAACCAACCAGGATTCTTGGTCTTCTTCTTGAAGTTCCTCTGCTCGACTTCCCGGTAGAAGATGTTGTCATAGTTCTGATTGAGTACGCGACGGGTGAACCCTGAGCCAGGAGGCCCGTTGATCTCCCATATCAGGTAAGCCCCCCCGAACCACTTGCACATGGCTACCGCCAGGTCAGCAAAATCATCCGGCTTGACCGTGTTGGTCGCATACTCAGCAACCTGCTCGTAGGTAGTAGCACCCAGGACAACGATGGCAGAGTTAGACGTGTGGCTACCACCCAGACCAGCCGAGATGTCACAGCCAATCACATACGTCTGATCTCTGATCGGCATGTCATCCGGCAAATGACACCACAAGTTCAGCGGGCCGTCATCCGTCGCAGCAAACCGTGGATCAAGCGTCTCCACGTCATACCCGAAGATACCCTGCTTAAACGGCATCATGGTGCGAGTCGATGCGGCCTCATACATCTCCGGGCCAAACAGCTGGTACTCACTACCCCCGTAGTCCCTGTCCAGTTCCTGAGCAATCGACTGCGGCGTAGCCCCCGGCCTGGCACACTCTGCATCGTAGTAGGGACTGCGTATCTTCCCGTCCAGAACGTGCTTGTAGTCTTCGGGGAACTTGTAGTCCTTGTCGAGGATCTCCAGGTCACCGTCCTTCCCCTGGTACAGACCCAGCTTCCTGTCAGGATGGCTCCTCCAGTCCAGGATGATCTTCACCATACTGGAAGGCTCGTGCATCACATCGTAGTAGGCACCCGACGCCCCCTTGGGAGTAGACACAAAGAAACGGCTGTCTGTCGCATGCTGGGTTGCTGCCTGGGCCTCATAATCATCCCCCTTGGAGAACGAGGCAAACTCGTCCATGCCGATGGAAGTCTTACGACCGCCACGGAAGGCGTCACCCGTTGTCGCAGAACCCTCAAAGGTAGACCCGTTGTCCCTGTTCTCCATCAACAGGTTCGTGCGGTACACATTCTTGGGCCTCATCCATGGAGGCAAGCCACCCTTACCACCCTCACCACTAAGCAGGAAGTCCAGCTTCCACATCAGTGTGTCCTTCTTCCCCGGCTTATCCACCAGATCCTGATTCCTGGACATCAGCCCAAAGGAAGAGAACGGGTTGAACACCCAGTGGTAGAAGTACAGCGTGAGGAACATCCAGGTGGCACCAAGGTCACGAGACTTCTCCACCCCGACATCAGCGATACCAAGAGACTCGTTCATCGTGATAAACGCTTCATCCTGATACTCATACGTCATGAACGGGATGATCTTGCTCTTGGTTCCCCGCAGCTTGCTTGCCCGTGGCTCATACAGCCAGCAGAAGGCGTTCACAAAGTACAGGATGTCCCTGTTACAGGCAGTCCAGAGTGCCCTCTGCCTCTTCGGAGTATCTGCCCAGGCCAGGAGATCCCTACGATACTCCAGGTTCTCTACAAGCGTCTTCGGTACCTGGGAATAGAACTCAGTCACCAGACCTGATCTCCGCAAGCATACGATCTATCTCGTCAATAGACTGGCCGCTGTCTGACATGCCCCCGTCATCCTCCTTGCGATCCTTGAGCTTCTCCCTGATCACCAGTTCCATGAACTTGGTGCGGTTACTCGCGGCCCACGTGAGCATGTTCCATGCACCAGGCGTAGGAGCCTCGTTGGTGCTCACCTTCCATGAAGACGGGTCTTCAGGACTGGTGATCTTGTGCAGATTGTGGAAGACGAAAGCGATGTCTTCAGGGAGGTCAGAGGTAGTGAAGTCAAAGTCCCCGAAAGCGGCAACCAGTTCCTCTGCCTCATCATCAACCCTGGCCTCTTCTATCTGGATCTCCAGAGGTTCCTGGATGTTCTCGGCAAAAAGACGATCCTTCTCGTCGTAGTAGCCAATAAACCCAAACTCCTTCTGGGCCATGGCCTTACCCTTCCAGTCAGAGAGGTCGGTATTCTCCCTTACCTCCCCTACTCGCTTTCGATAGTTGCTATACCGGCCCTCTCGTTTGAGCCTGGCAATGAACAGTTTTCTTCCGTTATCAGTCATTCCACTCATTTTGTGTGTATCGTTACATAAACAGGTACGGCTGAAGAATGTATGAATGCCAGGGCCACGATGTCAGCGGTCATCTCAGCCGCAGAAAGGTTAATCGACCACTGGCCGTTCCCTTCATGACTCGCAGAAGCAGACACACTGGCTTGGGTGCCTCCGTCCTGGGTTATCTTGGCCGTTACGCTTCCAGAGGTGATCGACGCCCCGGTTGTCTTGTTCACCAACAGGAATGTGTACCCTGTTACCGGGATGCCCTTGTAATACACCTCGTCATAGCTGAGATCCCCCATAAGCTGGTTCGCCGGGAAGACAATAGCAGCAACGTTAGGGCCGATGTAGTTAAACCCATGAGTCACAATGGACTCCGGGTCTAGCATCCGGGTCACTACATGCTTGATCGCCATTGGTTAGCCTGCCTTACGGATTGGCAACCCTTGTCCTGCTGGTAGGACTGGTAGCATCGTTGAGCGTCCACGTCATGGCAGTCGTACTGCCGTCGAGCTTCTTACCCGTTACCGTGGTACTGCTGATAGAGAACTCACTGACAGCACAGAGGATCATGTAGAGAAGCTGACTGGGCTTGGCGATAGCACCATCAGAGGCATAAGTCTCCGTAAGCGTGTCCGTCTCCCAAACATCGTCAATAGCCGCACTGTTCAGGGCACCTACCGTGACCACCGTAGAGGCACTGGAAGCCTGGATACCGTACCCAGTACCGTCGTAGTAGCTCTCCATGTTGTTTGCTGCAGCGGTATCCCCGCTGATAGCAACCACATCTACCCCCAACTTGGCAGTTCCCCCGGCATATCCGGTGCCATCAAACATCAGTTCCATGTTATCGGCTGCAGTGGAGTCTCCAGAAACCTTGGCCACATCCACCGTCAGCTTGGCCGTACCGCCCACATAGCCGGTTCCGTCATACATCGACTCCAGGTTGTCAGCAGCCCCAGAGTCACCACTGACCTTGACTACATCAACACCCAGCTTTGCTGTGCCCCCTGCGTACCCCGTCCCGTCGTACATCAACTCCAGGTTATTGGCCGCAGTCGCGTCACCACTCACCTTCACCACGTCTACCGTGGGGGTAGTAGAACTATACTTTTCATCATACTTTGTTCCGTCAAGAACATTAAACTCCTGCCAAACAGGCAAGGCACCGGAGATATTAGCCGTAACAATCATTCGGCCTAGTGTGTTTGTGTCAGTCGCAGTAAGCTCCAGCGACCAGTAACCATTCGCCACATGAGCCATATCATGCGCAGTACCAGATGCCGCTGGAGTAATATCTACCTTTGTCAGGGCGTGGCTATCGCTGAATTTGTAGACATCCACATCAATGTTGGCGACCGTTAGATTGTCTTCAGCCGTCTTTCCATCTGAATCGTCTAAAAACGGGCCGAGAAGAATTGCTGTTGCAGTCGATTGCTTAATATCAAGAGCCATCTTTAATTCCCTCTTCTTCTCCTGTAATGATTCATTGCTATCGGTGCGATTGAGCTTCCCGCCGCAGCGTCTGGAGTCTCCAGGTAAGCCTGTGTCACTTTCATTATGTCGTTAGCACCCATACCTCCACCGCTTCCGGCAATCATGGTTATACGGAACTTCAGAGTGCTCCAGTCACTGACGCCACTTACATCCAGAGAACCCGATGACGGATAAGAGTAAGAAGTCCAGGTTCCCGCATCATTTATCGCTTGGTTCCCCGTTCCATCCTTCGCAGTCGTACTACCATCAGCAAGAAGCTCTATCTTCAACTGGGGAGCACCGGCAGTCATATTGTCCGATGTGGTCGCTCTCCACTTTATCGTTACATTGCCAGATTCAGGAGCCGATATGCTCGCTAACTGGACAATGCAAACCTCGCTGCTGGAAGTGTCTGTCACCTTTATGTAAGTCGTCGCGTCGTCCGGCGACCCAACCGGATCATCAATGGCAGCATACAGACTCGTACCGCCACCCTGGTCTGTCCAATTGCCATCAGCCCCGTCGTCAGCATCCGGCCTAGAAGTCTGTACCATTTTCTACTCGTTCGGCCAAAAGGCATGACCGGCTAAAAGACCAAACAAAAAGGCGATGATCGGGTGACGCTGACTCGTCCTTAACAGGAATATACTCACAGTCGCTTCATGATGACCAGAGAAGTTCGCTATAACGTCCCATACGAACACTATGGTGATGAACGACCACACAATCAACTTCGGTATTAAGTCCCACATTCGCTGTCCCCAGGGCAAGAATAACAGAAGAGGACACACGTACGCCATAGAACCTCTCAGAAGGCCCCTGTAGCCATCCTAGGCCGCGCCCCTACCCTCCACCCTAATTCCACCTGAAGTTCGACAGCAGGGGTTCTAGGCGATCACAGCGTTGGAACTTGGGAGCCAGCACAATAAGGTTCTCGATCTGATATTCGACCTCCTCAGTGCCGTCTGGATAGTGGGTCTGATGCTCCCAGATAATGCTTATGTGGCGAGCCTCGACGGTCATGGTGGGAATTGTGTACATGCGAGGAATATAGCGTATATGCAGCCCAGAGGCCCCAAAAAATAGTCTCATAAGAGAGAGAGTACTCACTATAGCGTTCGTCCCCCCCCGGGGGGTCCTTTTCCATCCTGAGCCTTCCCCCCCTGCCCCACTGGACCCGGAACCCCTCGATTGCCTTGCTGCTACCCTGCCGGACCTGCTCCAGAGCCCTAGACCCCTGCCCCCCTGCCGGCTGGCCCGATAGCCAGGATGAACATCGGATGCACGCAGGCTGCTAGGTCATGGCCATAGGTTCCAATCTATCCAAGACTCTGGAAGTCATAATTGACTTCCATATCTGGCCCTTGGAAGTGAACGCGACCACGGCCACGCCACCCGGGATGTATGCGGACGCAGACCAGTGGCCCAAGCAGCCAGCAAATAGCCCTTGCATCTTCCGCCATCCTATGGGAGGATATCCACCTGAGCGGAATGTATCCGCACCACGCAGAACCTTAACGAAGGAGAATGAAGCTATGAAGACCAAGCAAGTGATCGACGCAGGCAAATTGAACGCCGCTTACCTATCCTCGTACCAGCGGACGTCAGGCATCTGGCGAAACGAGCTCCAGTTGACCACGCAGGGAGGAAACGAGATCAACGTGATTATCCCCGAGGACGACTTGCGCGACCTCTCGACACGCTTGACCGATTGCCTTGCTGGCATCGACAAGACACGCGAGGAGGAAATTGAGCGGAGGGTGGCGGCGGCGATTGAAGAAGCGGAAGAGCTGGTCCCTGACAACCGGGTTGATGGCAACGGCATCCGCATTGCAGACCTTGAAGCGGTTGATGATGAGTTTGCCCTGTAGGGTCGGCCCGACGGGCTTTGGGGAAGGTCCTCAGAGCCCGCTAGAGCGATTCTAAAGGAAGGCGGCACACGTGCAAGGATTCACATTCTACCGGGGCCCGAGCCTGCTTGACGGCTCCCCGGTGCGCCTGGTGGGCACCTGCTTTGCCCGCCCGAGCAACAACGAGAAAACCGGGGACATGGCACAATTTTACATCCTGCCAGACGACCAACCCC
>Ga0208315_1001026_pt1 | contig 15776 bp, 44 predicted proteins | sample MalvireepMed_215_FD_184239 | JGI IMG/M metagenome (GOLD analysis project Ga0208315, IMG submission 184239) | Marine viral communities from the Global Malaspina Expedition - Malaspina viral metaG DeepMed_215 (SPAdes) (version 2) | ecosystem: Environmental > Aquatic > Marine > Oceanic | place... | reverse complement strand
GTTCGGATGCTTTCGCCAATAAGCGATTTGTTCAATCTCGCCTTCCTTGTCCTTTACGCCTGCAAATTGGTCGAGTCCCATGATGAGTCTCCTTTCAATCTAACGATTGAGTGAGTTTATGCATTTGATAAATATTTATTCACCCGCTGAAATGCCTTGCATCGTTGACAATGTAATCCTCAAGCCAAGCGATGTCGCCAGCCCACTTCAATCGCCATATTGCCATTCGTCCCATGTCTGGCTCTTGATCCGCACCATACACCATAACGATATCAGTGCGTTCGCCCTTAACAGGAAGCAAGTAGATTTCAGTGACAGGATTTGCGAAGATTTCCTCGCCAAGAAGATTCTCGTTGATGCCATCAATCCAACTGTCGCGGACATCATCATGACCAGCACCACGAATCACGAATGCTGCGGTGTCCTTGTTCATCTTCTTCGCGTCTGAGAAAGTGATTTCCTTATAAGTCTTTGTAGTCATTTGTTTTGTCCTTTCATTTCATCTGCGTGGAGTATGACATTGCGGATCTGTCGAGCCGCCGCTGATCGGTAATTACTTCCTAGGCGTCGGTGCGAGGGTCGTCCGGATTTACAAGGTAATTCAATCCTGCTTCGATTGGCACTTGTGATTGCCCTGCCCTCTGCTTCTGCCTGTCGGTCGATATCATCCAAGAATCTTTGCACGGTGTATTATCCTTTCACCATATGCAGAAAGTATGATTATGCATTTCAGTCGTCGTGGATTACCGTCTTAGTCTTAGAGAGCCTTTTCCATTGACATCTCTGAACGAGAGTAGGTATCGCTTTCCTTCCACTTGGCGACTTCTTCATTAGTCATTTCAGTCCAACCAACTGCTGAACACATCCACCAAAGGTCGTCGTGAAGAATAATGTCACCTGCCGTCATCGAGGGCATATTCATTACAGGCTTTCGCTCGTCCTGTTGGAGAAAGAAAGCATGGTCGAGAACTTCAAGAACAGTGGCATGCTCGGTCTCAAAAGTCATTTTGTACTCTCGACCCTTCCACTGTTCTACTACCGTCATTGTGTGTTGTCTCAACATAATAAGTATCCTTTCACCCTATTCAGTGTGTGCTTTTATGCATTTACTTAATTTGTCCATCAGGTCTAAATATCTGTCACCGTTCAGTCCTACTTCGTTGTCCTCTAACTCTTTAGGACTTACCACATCTTCCCATTCCTGCAGAGCATCCTCAAGATGTTCGCATTCTCTTGGCGATAAATAAAGTCCTTCCCTCAGTGTCCTTCGTTTATTTAAGTTGGCAGTGATTGCTGATTGAGCAACCTCAATAAGATTCTTTGTATGTAAATCATCGTATTCTTCTGGAATACCATTCACAAGAGCCACAAGAGCAGATAAGGAATCAACTTCTTCATCAGGCATCACATAGTTAGTAGGCATATTGCCATCTTTATTGAACTGCCATTCATCTTTCCAAATTATTACTGATTCATCATTACTCAGTAATCTCTGTATCTCCCTAATTGCAGTAGATACAAATCCTCGGCTTTCAAATGTTCTTAGTTTTTCGTCCATGTATAATCTTAATTCCTTTCAACCTATTTAATAAATAAAGTTATGCATTTCATTCTTCTTCGGGTTCATTGATGTCAATGATATGCTCACTGGCAAACTCAATCTCACTCCCGAACTCAAGCGGACTAAACTCCTTTTCGCCAAACGGTTGATTAGCAAGAGTGCCTTCATAAACACCATCTGTAACAATGTCTGTAACCTTGACCCACATTCGTTCAGTGAAGTCGTCCTTACCCGTAAACATCACCTTGGCGAAAGAGCCAATAGGAACATTCATTCGTTCAATTTCGCATGGAATCCCAAAAGTATCAGGAGCCATGCGATGACTAACTGTCCCTAACTCCATAGTTATTCCGTTTTCTCGTAGATTCAGCATAGTGTCTCCTTCATTATAGGTAATGATTGAAAATATGCATTTAGGGAGAGAAAGGAAAGGAAACTTCCCCTCCCCTTATGCACCTAAACAAGATTGGTGGACATCACTTCCGACAGAGGACGAGGCTGCCAGTGGATATCGCGTTCAATACCAATCTTTAGAGGACCTTCAATACTTTCTAACTCGTCAATGGAGAAGTATCCCAACTCGTCGCACTCTGGACCAAAGCCCAGTGTTACCCAACCGAATCCCATTCGCTGCTTTGGGTCATATTCAGTCATGTACCAAGTGCCAGCCCCGCAAGGGTTGAAGAACTTAGCAACAACCATGATTTCAGTGGTAGACTTGTCTTCCTGCGAATTAAATGCTGGAGCCTTGTTTTCGATTTCTCTTGTGATTAGCTTCATAGTAGTATTCCTTTCAGTGTAGTCTTATTGTGCGATTATGCATTTTGCTTTGTCTTCAAGTATTCGATCATGTACTCCGCATAGGTTGGAAGATATTCATTGCCTTCAAAGATAAATGTATTATGCTGTGCCTCAAGTGCTTTTTTACACGCTATCTCAAACTCTTTCAACGTCTTTTCAGTGAATACAACTTCTTTCATGGTGTGTTTCCTCTTTGTTTCAGTGTAGTCTCTTCTGAACAATCAGAACACCAATATACATCTTCCCAAATTGGTTCGTAATAGAACCCCTTTTCGTCTTTGAGTTTATTTAGTGTGTGGTCAGTAGGGTCTACCCAAAGAACTACTTTCTGGGTTATTTTATGACTACCGCATTCATTGCAAATTGGAGTGATGTTTAGTTCTGCATCCATAGTCTATTTAATAAATAAGTTTATGCATTTCAAAATTATGCTTCTACCTTCTCTGGATGAATGTCTGCCGCCCAATTCTCTCGCATATCCTTCATTTTATCCTCAGGAACATCGTGAACCGAACCGAACTGGCTCTGACACTCAATGACACACACAGTATATCCATGCTCAGAAGCCATCACAAAATACCTTTCGGCTTCCCACTTCTTTACAAATGTGTTAGCAACCGCAACGGTCTTTCCGTCCTTCATAGCCTGTTCAGCGTGATTCTGGCATTGACCATGTGCCTCTGGAAGATGGCGTGGATCAAATACTGCGGAATATGTTGTATTCATCTGCTCAGCCATCTTGTCAAAGTAATCATCGGCTGAAAAAACAGTGTCGCACAACTTGTGAGCAACGGTGGTCTTTCCAGAACCAGGCAATCCACGAACAAGATAAAGTGTCTTAGTCATTTACTAGTCCTTTCTTTGGAATGGATCAATTGTCCATCAGCAAACTCGTAGTTCACTTCCTCATCTGACTTTCGTACTTCGTATCGTTCTACGAGTGTCCAACGAGAGAACAGATCTTTCGCATAGTCCTCTGCTTCCTTCTCTGTAGCAAAGGCTAAAGCATTCGTATTCCAATCATCTCCATCGGTACACATCCACGGTTTGTAACTCATTTTTGTTTCCTTTCAGTGTAGTCGCTTTGTGTGATTATGCATTTCTAAAGAAAGGCGGGTGGCTCAGACGAAACCTGCGTTTTGTCATCTCATGTCTGATTAGCCCTCGTGCCTAGAAAAAGGGCGACTATCCGTGCGTTAGTGCACCACCCATAATCCTTTATCCTAGATACGCTTTGAAGCCAAACTTGATTGACTCAGCGGTGAACTTGTAGGTCTTACCATCACTAAGAGACTTAGCAATGAATGGGAACTTTCGTCCACGCGTTTTCATCCCAATGAGTTGAAACTCACCGTTTCCTGTGCAGAAGTTTTCGCCCAACCACTCTGGCTTACATTCGTGCCAATGACAGCAAGACTTGTAATCTGACCATTCCTTGGTTTCAACCTCGCCACCCTCTCCAAGAGTAGCAATATTTACCTTGAAATGACCATTCGCCTTATTGTCATATGAGCCACGACCAATAGTGATTGATACTCCAAGGTCGTTGGAAATTTGTTCAAGTGCAGGTTTAACAGCATCTTGAATCATAATTAGATTGTCTTTGGTTATGGTGTTCATAGTCTATTTAATAAATAAGTTTATGCATTTCTGTTTTCTATTCGTCTGTTAAGTTCAATCTTACCTCTACATTGTCGTATCAGTTCTATTGCTTTATTGTAGTTGTTGGTTGATTCATCAAGATCTGGTTCAGTTGCGTGCTGAAACATATCTTCATCAATAGTAAGGTCTAATATACTTTCAATATCAACTAATTTAGTGTATATTTCGTCCTGTATCGTGTGATTTGTAAGAATGTCTCGATTGAACTGCCAGTCATTCTTCCAAATTACTACTGCTTCATCGCTACTTAGATGCTTCTGTATCTCTACAACTCGTGCTTTCATAAACCCAAACCTCATTCTACTTCAGCGTCCTCAGTACTTCCATGCCAACCACACTTACACTCTAGTCTATCAGAGATGTGCTTGTATTCACCTGTTGTATCATAGGCATTGTCAGTGTAAGATGTTGGTGTTACACCCTTTAGGTCACACACCTCACCGCTTTTTGTTTCGTTGTATGGCAACTCAACAGTGTAGTCACTCATAAGTTTTGATGACTTACATTCTGGGCATAATAAAATATCTATCATTCTTCCTCCTCTGTATCCAGTGGCTCGTCATAGACTTGGTGTTCTATAACTAACTTACCTTTGCCATCTAAGTTTACATTGATGCGACCAAGATAGTTGTCAGTGTCGTGGTCAATAATTTCCACCTCAACGCCGATGTCAGTGTTTAAAATATCTAGTGTTGTAATTCTCATTCGCCCTCATTTTTGTACTCAAAAACAGGTTTCAAATGCTTAAGTATCTCTTTCAAAGAATCAGTGTCTTGATTGTCATGTGCCTTTAGACACGCCTCATACAGTTCTTGAGCAAGACCTTTCCACACCCACCCACCTGCGGATGTATCTGGGTTTAGTGCCTCTCCGAAATGTCCTTCCATTTTTGGGTATTCATCTTTTTTCAACATTACTTTATATAATAAATCCTTTTATGCATTTAGGGAGCGAATAGCGTTCCAACTATATCCTTCTGCAAGAAGCATTTCGGTAGTCTTTTCGCCTGTTCGTTCGCACCATTCTTGTTCAGTTTCTTCGCAGAGCAATTGCCAACAATCTCTATCAAGCATAAATCTTTTTGGGTCATCGTTAAAAGCCAAAATGTCCTCATCAGACATCTCAACATTTTCCATTATGACTTCCAAATCTCCTAAGTCTTGACCGATTGGCACTAATTCGTACTCATATCCACCATCTGATTCAACTATATTGTAAACAGCCATATATTTATTATCCCTTATTGTTCGGAAGTTGATACTTACCAGTGTAATTTTCAGGATGGCTTGTGATAACCAAACGCCTAGTAGACGCATCTGGGTCTGACACCACATGAACCTCAAGGTCGATTTCTGGAAAGAATCCATTGTCGTTCGTATCGTCAATCTCCTCGCCCTCATCAACGATTTTAAGATGAGTCAACATATCCGTTTGAATCTCATCAATAAGTTCGCCCAATTGACGCTTATACTGCTCTGGAACATCGTCCCAAGACTTCAAAGTTGTTTCCATATCTACGCTCATAATTCAGTTCCTTTCACCTTAGTAACTAACTGAGGTTATGCATTTAATGTTGTGCTCCCTCATCGTAGTACCTAATATTGTCTCGATTGCTTATTACCTTGTACTCTGGCACAAGTTCTTCCAATTCCTCCGGACTGTGATGGTCGTAGGCATCCCTATAGTTTGCCTCCTCGACCTTCGCTTGTTCTTCTGCCTTCTCCCTTGAGTCGAAGGTCATGATTTCATCACCTTCATCTCCGGTTCTCATAACAGTCCAACCTGCCATATCACTAAACAAAATCATCCAGTGTTCATCTGGCATTTTCATTACAATTTTTGCATCGTTGGGTATATCTCTGTGAAACTTACTTTGTCTCATTAGTCAATCCTCCATCATCCCCATGTAGCCAAAGTAGCCCATATCTTCGTTTATAGGCGCATCATCACAATGCTCTTTATCATCCTCGTCATTACCACAGTCTTCATCACCTGTATCTTCATGATAACGCTGTAGACGCATATCTTCTTCATTCTGTTCGTCCAATTCTGCCTCAAGTCTCGCCTGAGAGTGAGTCATTAGTGGTTCGCCTGCTTCGTTAAAATAATGGTTCATGGTGTTATCTCCTTAGTATAGTTATTTTATAAGATTATGCATTTTACGGAATGTCTGGCGGAGGCGGACGTATGATTTTACCGTCCTCGTCAAATGTACCGATTTCGTTACCATCATCGTCAAACATACCAGTACCACTAGGATCAATCACCTCTTCACCATCCTCGTCAACATCCCAAGATTCAAGCACCACGTTGCAATCATTACATTCGATGGCATAGTTCCATACTTTGCCTTCCTTATCTCCATAAGTCGCAACAGTTAGGTTATGTCCTACGTGCTCTTTCGCTTTCCATAATAAATCGAATATTATCATTGGTCATTTATCTCGATGGTCATCTACTTTCACACTCCAATTCTGCATAAACTCACTTCCGAACAACATATCAAAATCATCCTTCAAGTAGAAGAATCCATCAGTAGCGTTCGCTTCATACAGCATCTTCTGAATGTATTCTTGTGCGGGACATTTTTGCATCGACTCTACAACCTTGTGCATGGCATCGCAGACATCCTCGCTCACACCTTCATCAGTATCAAGGCAACGCTCAATAAGGTATGCTGTCCAAACATTAGGGTCATTATTATTTATTAGGTTTTTATAGTCCATGTTATTAGTATAGTTCTTTTATAAATGTATGCAATTATTTGATAAATAAAAATACCCGACAGGGGAAAGAGAGCCTAGCAAGTCTTTCCGTGCCGGATATTAGGAATCAACAAATCTCAACCTCAATGCCAAACTCAATGTAAAACTGTTCAATCAGTTCCTCAATCTCACTCATAACTCGGTCAACATGGATTTGGTTCTCCATATCCCAACTGCTCTCAGCCATCGTCAAGTCCTCATCAAGTCGTTCTTTTATCATCTGTTCGGTCATATGGTTAGTTCCTTTCAACCTAGCCATACAAAAAGATTATGCATTTCTGATATTTAATCCCCCAGGTAAAAAAAGACGCCTCGTTAAACGAGACGCCTTTTGAAAGGTTCGGAAGGTCGCCCACCACGAAACGACCCTCCATATGAAAGGAATCATATTATAGAGGACATTGTCCAAACATTTCTTTCCACTCAGCAGGGGTTGTTCCCGTAATAAGAAACTCCCTCATTTCCTTATCTAACATCGGGAAAACATCCTGAACGCACAACTTCTCTTCCTTCCAACGAATGTAATCGTCAATTTCCACAATAACGACATACATTTCATCAGTAATGCTGCACTTCTTAGAGAAGCGGATATGCGTTCCTTCTTTTCCTTCTAACTCCATTTTCATTTTCATATTCATGCCCTATTTAATAAATAAAGTTATGCATTTTAGAGCAAATCAATGATTGGCTTGCCTTCAGAAGAATGTTCCTTGATCCAATAGTCAATATCATCATCACCTTCATCATCCATAACTTCTTGTGGGACTTCAAGAATCACACAACCCGAAAGACTAGTATAGGTTTCGCCGTCATTCAATACCACAACAAGATTATTCATCATCTTATCTCGGGCTTTGATAATCTCAGCGTCAGTCATATCATCATATTTATTAGTCAGTGTATCAGACATTTTCGTTCTCCGTCCATGTGAAATCTTCATCAGGGTTTTCTTCTTCATGTTCACAATCATCACAATACGCTGTCATGATTTCATGAGTGCCATCTATTATCTGTTCGTGGTAGTCTTTTTCTGTATTGGCGGCTACCATTGAATGAGTACACATCTCAAATGTTACATTCTCACTTTTACATTTAGGGCATTGGTATTTCACTATATTATGTTCTTTCCTAGATTATGCATTTCTAAAAGGTGGCGGTGGGATTCGAACCCACGACTAACGGATTTGCAATCCGTCCCCTTAGACCACTTGGGTACACCACCTATGCGGTTTTAGGGGCGTTGATTAGTCCTTCGTCAATCATTGCGGCGGCATTCCTGCCAAACCATCCTTGCAACTTCCACGCAAGTCCAGTATCAACAAGGTGTTGCCAAGCTTCCAGAAACTGTTCTTCAGTGTTGGGTTCTTCAACTCCCTCGGCAATCATTGTAGCAGTGTAATCATCCATCTACATTCTCCCTCATCTTCTTGACATCAGCATCTTGCTCTGGGTCTTCAATGAAAACCTCTTGTTCGGCATTCAGTGTGACACCCTTTTCTTTTGCTGTTTCTAATCCGCCTTGTATTGCTGCGATAACTTCATCATCCGTAAAGGTTTCCCGTGACTTTTCCCAAACCCTCTCCATCTTTTCCTGACCCGCCTCGGGGTCAAACTCAGCAAGAGTTCCATCATAAATAACAATACCATCACCAAAAGTACTTGTAACCTTGAGATTCAGTGTACGCGGTTCTTTACTAGAGTACAACTCGTAAATATATTCCTCGCCACAATCTCGTACGCCAGCAGGATAAAGATAGATTCCACCGGGAGTCATTTGAGGCTTGAAGTGTCCAACAACTTGTGCCGCAAGACATTCCATGCCGTTAGCCACTGCTGTATTATTCATGTCATCTGGGCTAAAACCGCAAGTAAGTCGTGTGCTAGCAAATCGTTCTAGCAACTCACTGCCGTGTCCGTTGGGGTAGCCATCAAACTGTCGGTACATATTGACAATTTCATTGCCTTCCTCATCTCGTACGATTGTTAGTGACCTTGTTCCCATATCATATACTCCTTATCAATTTATGCATTTGTATTTTCATCATTGACAATTTCTGAATCCCAGGACTGTGCAACCAATCCCATCATTTCTAGGTCGCAATCTTCTTCCGTCTCACCTTCGATTGTTACTTCAAGTAGTGCAGGGTCTAATGTATATTTAATTTCCATATCATATGTTCCTTATTAGTTTATGCATTTGTAAAATCCATATCCACAGCACGACAAACGATTGTAGCAATCAAATCTCGTTCATGCTCATCGAACATACTTGGAGGATACTCTTGCATAATCCTCAAAGCCGTCGCACTCATTACCATAAAAACTGGCTCTGGGACAGCCTGCGTCTCTTGTATGGCATATTCCAAATGTCTCAATGCATCTAATACGCCAGAAAGTTTAGCATGAGAGTCGTTGTTAGAGTCGTTGTCCATATCATTATCCTTCCAACTAACACGATAAGTAAGATTATGCATTTACTTTGGGTATGAAATTGTTGCGAAGATATATCGCCTCATTCTCAATCAAATCAAATACTTCTTCTGCCGGTAAGTTCTCAAAGGGTTGCCAAATAGTAAGTTCCTCATCTATAACACCATCCCCAAGATGTTCCAAACTTGTCTTCCAATCCTCGGGTACAGGTTCGGCAATATACATCCTGAGAGCGTGAAACCAATAGATGTCGAAATTAAGTTCGTCCATTTGATAAATCTTTTTTAAATCATACCTGCCATCTCAACAGATGACTCATCGACAAGTTCTGAAAGAACCTTCTTGTAGTAAACGACATGCCCTTCCATCTCAACAAAATTATCCATCAAGTCTGAAAGAACCCGATCCCACTCTTCTTGATCAGTGCCAATAGAATAATCGTGGAGTTCATTCAGTTCATCACCAAAACTATCTGCTGATTCTTTAAGGTCATTAACAATAGACTCTAATTCCTTAATCTTGTTCTTATACTCTTTAGAACCGTTTATTCCAATAGTCATGATTCAGTCCTCAATCTCAAAGGTTCGTCCACCGATGGTCACATTGAGCAAGTTGTTCAAGTCGAGAAACCTGAAGCCATTGTTCATATCGAACACACCAAGTAGATTCTTCTCAGAGGGGTCAAACTTACGACCCTCTCCTGTGACACCCTTCTGAACGCCAAGACGATAAGAACCGTTACGGACTTCGCCATTGGTACGCTTAATGAAGGTCACGCCAAAAACCTTGCCCTTCGTCCCCTGAATCTTCTCAACTGCTTCGTTTGTGGTAATAGTCATGGTAGTAGTAACTCCTTTACTCTATTCATCAAATGAGATTATGCATTTCTGAAATTATTTACCCTCTAGTGCAGAAGTAAAATCAATTATGATTTGCCTCAGAGTATCAGTATCCATAGCAGAGAGAAGCATACCAACGGTATTTTCCCAGCCCTGAGGGGAATGCTCAACATGCTTATAGAATTCTGAAACCAACTTATCGTGATTCCATTCGTTCTTAATTTCATTCAAGTCAGGTAGATTCATGTATTTCACCAAATCCCATATCACCTCGCCCCATCACATCTAGGTCTTTATCTTCCCAACCGTCAGGATGGGGGTCATTGACCTTGACTCCATGCTCTTTCTCGACATCCTCAGCATACATATCTATAGCATGAGGAGTCAAATTGCTCCTGACATCGGCTTCTGTCCAATCGTCAGGGACATCAAGAGTTACGATTTTTGATGAAGTACTCGTCTCGGTAATTTCAACATCAAACTTCTTCATCTTCGTCCTCCTCATTCTCTGGGTCATAATTGAAGATAGGGTCATACTTATCGCCTAAATCACAAGCAAAATCAGCATCAGCCGCTCTATCAGAGCATGCCTCAGCAAATGATTGAATGATTCCTATTAATTCGTCGCGAGTATACTTGCTTGTTTTTTGTCGTATTAGTTCGTCCATGTCTTAGTCCTTTCATAAAGTTATGCATTTTACATATCTTCTGATAATCGTACACCAAGCCCAACGGGAAATCTAGGGATACCATCATCTGTTAACTCAAAATATTTCACCTTGAGCATATTTCCAATGTTACTATCTGCATTCTCATAAGATGCCTGTCGCTCTTCCATCGTTCCTTGAGGAACAACATTGAATGAGTTGCCATCTTCGTTTATACAAGTCCAGATAACACTGCCCTCGAAGCGACCAACGCCAGTTGTGAATCCAGTAATTTTATATTCGCTGTCCATAAAACTCTTCACCTTGAGAAGTTTATTAGACCGATATCCGAATCTATAATCACCATCAAGTTCACGGACAATCGCACCTTCGTATCCTTCTTCAAGGAACTTGGACTGCAACTCGTAGACGCTTGCCTCATCAGTTACAGAATGGGTATCCACAACGACTACCGAAGGACACTTGTCCGAATGGTCTGCATTGAACTCATTAAGTTTATCACATCGACATTCCCAGTCGCCACAGTCCTCGTCATTAACCTTCGGAACATCGTATATATGGTATTTCACATCTACAGATTCTGGTCGCAACTTCTTGACGAGTTTAGTAATCTCTTGGAAGGTCTTTCCGTGAATATAAAGTTCACCATCAAGAACCCAACCCTCTGGCAATACTTGCTCAAGTTCCTTAGCGATATGTCCGCAGTTCTCCCACTGCTTACCGCCACGACTCATCAGTTTTACGGAATCCTCTTCCCAATAAGCCAAGCACCGAACACCATCAAGTTTCGGTTGAACATCTACAGGGTATGAAACCTTGTCCTTCCTCTTATCAAATGATGCCGCAAGCATTGGAAGGAAAACTTCTTCCTTTGACTCTTCAATGGTAAGACTGTACTTGCCATCAAGTTTCTTCTTATGCTTTGCTTTGGCTTCAAGAACCGCTTGCTCTTCTGCGGTTGTTTCATTGGAGCGACCCACATTCTTTGCGACTGCGGTCTGCCGTGAAATCTGCATCTGTCCAGAAATCTGTCCATACTCAGTTACGATTTCTGCACCTTCTGTCCAAACAGTATATTGAACAGTCGCGCCCGTCTTGCTCTTATGATAAAGTGTTTCTAGTTTTGTATTCATACTTCTGCTTTCTAGCGAGATTATGCATTTATATAATAAATTCTTTTTATGTTACCTTTTACCCACAGCACAATAAAACAACTTCGATACCACAACTAGACAATGCGTCCTGAACCCTATCACGCTCTTCAAGTCTAGAACCAAGTTGATAAGAACCCCAACGATTGTAGATATCGAAGACGATACCATCCACTTCAAAAGCAGCCCAGAGTTCATCACCCTTAGCCTCGTCAGTCACATCCTCAACTTCAGCGCCATACTTCTTGGCAAAAGCCCTAAAGGAATCTTCATTCATGTCAGGCAAATGCCCTTGAGAAGAGGTTCCGACAGTTCCTGCAAGGTCATCTTCAGTTGTCAATCCCTTAATATTCATGTTTCATTCTCTTTGTGAGATTATGCATTTCTATTTTATAGAAGGGCGTGTGCTACACACGCTTCCATGAATGAATCAATAAGTTTTATTTCTTTGTCTAGATAAACATCTTTACCAAAGTACATTAGACGCTTTGCTAATGGAATACCCTGTTGTAGGTATATAGCTGCCAGTTCAGCGTCCTGCTCCTGCTCATAAGCCTCATATAGGCTCGCCAACTTCTGAATAATGTTCGATACTTCGTACTTTGAACGTTTCATGCTAAACTATTTTATCTGGATTAATAAAGAATTGCAATAAATAAATAATAAATCCCTCAAAGTTCTACACTTTGTATGTGGATTTTAGAATTACGGCGGTCTTTTCGGGGATTTCCATCGCGACCACTGCGACTCCAAGTCTTGGAGCGACACCAAGGACGTCCGGCAGAATCCCTGCCGTTTCCCTTACTTGAGTAGTTCTTAGATTTGTTGTTCTTAGCCATTTTGGAATTCCCCTTTTAGCATAGTATAGTAATGAGATTATGCATTTGTAAGGAATTCCCTCTATCGTCTACTAGTCTACCTCAAAGTACTTCATCATTGTTTGAAGCAAGTGGTCATAATCACCACTTGTTGCTTCGTGCATAACAGCATCAATCTTTTCGCGATCCCATCCTGCCTTCTTAGCGACTCGTTGAGCCTTACCAAGAATAGCAAAAGCGTTGCCGTCAGAACAACTAAGTTCAAGATTTGGCTTTTCAGTCATTTGTTCCATCGTAGTTCTCCTTATAGATACTATAGGAGTAAAGTAAGATTATGCATTTTCTTGTCGAGAGTGAGTATCTAGGAACTCTCGTTAAGGATCTCTCTATGCCCTCAGAGCCTAGTATGATAAAGGAATAGGAGATTTAGTAAGAATCGTTGTTGTTTCAGCAAATAAACTTAATTATGCATTTTCAAAATTCTGCGATTCTTAATTCTAGTGTTAGGATATAGTTATGAATTAAATAATAAATTCCTTTTCAGGATAGACATTATTTATCACAAAACTTGTCTCTCCATCTCGGCATCTACCTTTGCTACGGCATCCTTCATCTCCTCGCGATGCCACCAGCGATTGGGGTCATCAAGGATGTCCTGAATGTCCTTCAACTCCTTTTCGATGTGTCCACGAACCTCAGATGTGTCGTTCCACTCATCCATCCAGTCGCTTGCCAGCGTGCTCTGTAGGGCAACAGAAGCCTTACGGAGCATCACAAGTCCTTCATCCATAGGAGTGGTGTACCCATCCTTATCGAGCACCACAAGGATGTGAGCCGCCGCACGGACATTCTCTGGATAAGATGAGTCCAAGCCTTCGCTCAACCTCTTAAAGAAGTCATCGTTAAACAACACGCCTCCCAAATAATCGAGAGCACTGTCATTCGCGTTCCATTCTGTTCCCCATGCACCCATAATAGTTCTCCTTTTGTAATTCTACAATGTTCGGGTTATCTTACACTTCTACTTTTAGATAAGTTTATGCATTTATAAAGAAATCACTTAATCAGTGCACGAGCCTTTTCGCAAAGTTCCATCAGAAAGTCAAAGGTAGATCCAGAGGAGATAGGTTCTCTATCTACGTTCTCTATATACCATTCTGAATTTACTTTAGTGCTTGGATTACGCTCTCCAATTAGATAGTAAGTGCCATCTGACGTAACTATTTCGAAGACATCCTTAACGTATATGTGTGTTATCTCGCATTCCATTATTATTTCTCCTAAACAAAGAGAATGGCACTGAGTCTTGGGGCGTACTTCGTCCGATCAAACGGATATTCCCTCGTAAACACCTATCGCTATGCTACCCAATGCCATTCTTTTCGTCTAGTAATAATAAATAGAAATCACCAAACTGCAAAGCCACCACAGCATCGCAGAAATGTAACAAACTCTACAATATGCTCATCATCTACCTTGTAAGCAGACATCGTGAGGGAACGGTCTGCATCTTTTGGTGCAAACCTATGACCACCACTTTCCTCTGCCTCTTTATAGACACGACAAGGTGCATCTTCCAGTTCTATACCATCAGTGTTGTTCTCTAACCAAACAGTGATTCGGTCAGCAATTATGCAACAAGTGTCGTGGTCTTTTACTCCACAACCATCATTACAAGACATTCCGTGCATCGTTTCTTCATCAATGAGGTCATCTGCAATATTAGACAACAGCAGGTGAAGTGGTCGCCATGACCATACATTCGCACGAAAATATACGCCTTCGTCTGAAATAGGGTTTATTCCGCTAACATCCATACCCATAATTAGTTACTCCTCATCATTACAATTTTCGATTATAAAACTAGGTATATCTACTTCAGTAGCATCTGAATCTACTACCTCAATCCATTCGCCCATCTCATCAAACTTCACGGCATTCATTACATCATCGTAAAGGGCATCAACAGCCATGTCAATCATATCTTTCCTGTCGGCAGGAACATCATATCCCGGATGCCTGAGTTGAATACGAACGAATTTCTTAGTGCTACTTTCCATACTTCTACTTTTTGATGAAGTTATGCATTTTTATATAATCAATCGAAGTGAAAGATGTACGCAGAACCAGAATCGTCTCCGTCATAGCCAATCTTGGAATCAAATTCTTCATGCAAATGCATATATGCGACAAGTGCATGTACTCTGTCAAACCCTTCTTTGTGAGTATCTACAATTTCCCACTTTCCGCCTAAATTCTCTTCATATCTTTTTCTAGAGAATTCATCAAGGTCAGCCTGCTCCGCTGGTATTGTTCCGGGATAACGACCAAAGACGAGAGTGTGAACTTTTGACTTATCAAAAGTTTCCCACCAATCAGCAAAATCTTGCACTTTAGCAAAAGGAGAATGCCAAATAAAGTCACGATAGCCGTATTCTTCTTCTACCCAAATATCAATCATTGTGTTGTTCAAAATCCATAGTCGTCATCATCTTCTGCGATTTCCTTTTCAATAAAGACAATCTTCACTTCTGCAACCCTGCCTTCATCACTTCGCTTGATGAATACCGGATAACAACCATCACCGTAACCAGTGCTAAGGGCGATACCTGTGCCATCTCCAAGCGGAGTAGAATGACCGTTCTTATCGTGACCACTACTAGAGAGGTTCTCACAGAACCCCATCCAATCGGTCACTCGGCTACTGGCATCATCACCCATGACATAGCACGGGTCGCCAATCCAACAAAGCCCGGCATCAACTCCAAATGTTCCAACTTGTTCCCATGTCATATTTGTTCTCCTTTATGTAATCCTATAAAGATTATGCATTTTTACCCGTGAATTCTTCGAAGGAATCCATCAAGCCCATAATCCCGTCATCTACCTTAGAGATATTCTTAATAAGTTCATCAGCATCAAGATCAAACTCAGCCAGATGCTGGATCTCCTCTGAGTTATCAAGGACACACTTAAAGGCATCCCATGCACTCACGAGACTTTCAAATACCACGGATATTTGTTGTCCATCTTTAAATGTAAGCTTATCGCTCATTGCTTCTCCTTATCGCTCATTGCTTC
>Ga0208315_1001025_pt1 | contig 15786 bp, 16 predicted proteins | sample MalvireepMed_215_FD_184239 | JGI IMG/M metagenome (GOLD analysis project Ga0208315, IMG submission 184239) | Marine viral communities from the Global Malaspina Expedition - Malaspina viral metaG DeepMed_215 (SPAdes) (version 2) | ecosystem: Environmental > Aquatic > Marine > Oceanic | place... | reverse complement strand
TACCAGTATCAGAATAATCTTTAGATAATTTTAAGGTACCTGCTGGACTAGATATAACAGGTGTCTCTCTTCCATACTGATCAACAAACACAACACCTAATTGGTATTCACGTAATGATTTTATAGATTTAACAGGTGTATATGAAGATACTTGGGATTGAATAACAGAACACGTAAAATCTGGATAATACTTGTTTCCATTTCTATGATGATTTAAGTCAAAGTTTTGCTCATAATTAGCATATACAATTCGATTGCCAGTAACATCTTGCGCTAATGCTTTTAAAGGAATATTATCAAAAGGTCTTATTAATTGATTTGAAGGTAAAGACGCTTTTATTGTCTCAGACTTTATTAGATAGGAATTATCAACCCAGGTGTTAGTTGATTGGGCGGGAAGGGGATTATCTTTAGGACTTACTGTTTCTACAACATATACGTTTGGAGAGTTATCTTCTTTATATAAAATATCAACTTCAACAACGTCTTTGGGTATGTCATTTGGTACAAAATTCTCAACAGTTAATTGTATAATTCTGTTAGTCATACCTAAGTTAAATCCTTTTTTAGGATGGTGATCAAATGCTCCTGGAGAAAAAGCTATTTCAGACCAAGGTGCATAACATGAATATTCGCCGTCTTCATATTTATATCTATAAGAAAATCTAGGGAATTTAAATTCAAATAAGTTTTCTACTTCATCCCATCTATCAATAACATATTTTTGTACTGGAATAAAATCCCCAACATCAGCTGTCGGAGGATGACCACTTACAGCAACTATTTTAATTGCTACAACAGCTTGACCTATTAAAGAATCTGCTGCTCCAGCCGCTTGATTTATAGGTTCAACATATATATTACTAGCATTCCATCCAACAACCCCACTATCTTGCGTAAAAGAATTAGCGCTATGACCAGCGTTATAAGTCCAATCAGTTATTTTACCTTTTATTCTGTAATCAGTTAAAGGTATTATAGGGGGTATACCATCTTCGTTGAATTCATATAACACTATGTCATCACCAACTATCCAATCAAGTGAAAAGTCATTATTACCATCAAAATCAGTCTCTATAGTTAGATACATAATATCACCAGCGCCAAGATTTGAAAAATCATATTTATCACCGTTTGGTAGTGGTGTACCACCAAATGAAGAATAATTAAAATTATTTTCTGGATCAGGTGTAACTATAACTACACCAGTATAATTTAAATTCGGATCTCTTCCCGTATCAAAACTTAAACTTAAGGCAGTTCTAGGAGATTTTTTAATAATAGTTATATCCTCTTCTTTTATATCTATATTTGAAGCTATTGTTATGCCAGTTGTTGTGTTTATTAACTTTGTATGATTTGTACCATTTTGAGTTGTTCCCGCAAAACACCTATCTATATTTATTTTTTTAGGTTCGTTATTACCGTCTGTCCAAAATAACATGTCATCGATAATATTAATACCAGTAATTTTCTTTTTCCAATTAAACTTTAATACATCTTTATTTATATCATTAAAAATTAGTCTTAATCCTGAAGAAATAGTTCCATAAGCATCATATTCTATAATTAAATCTTTTTCATCACTTGTTATAAACGAAAATAATCTACCATTGCTTTCATCTGAAATAGCGCCAACACAAACAGCATCACTCGGTATAATATAAGATGACGTAAAGTTTATAGGTTTATTACCTAATATATTTTGCACAGTACCCGCATGAGAACCCTCCGAGGTAGATACCTGTATATTCATCGCATCTCTATATTGTCCATCTGGAACAACTCTTTCATCAAGATCTTTGTTCATTTTACCGCCGGTAAAATTGTTTTTAATCTCTGGCATGTACTAGTGTTTTATTTGCTTAGATTTACCTCTCAATATTTGAGTGATCTCTTCTAATTTTATATTTGATAATCTTAATTTTGCTTTTCTAGTTTCTGCAAACTTTTCTTTTTTAAATCTTTGGATAATATATTCTGGTGTATTTGATCTTGTAGATAATATACCATACGCTATCCATTTATACATGGCTTCTTCAACAAATTTATGTACTTGCATTTCAGCATCTGTACCTAAACTATCACTTATATAATCTAACACTACAGTTTCTCCAGATATATTAGAACTAAAATGAATTTTTCCATCATTATTGTCTATATAAAACGAACCGTTAGCTTGGGCATATTGCCCATCTAATCCATATCTTTGCCCAGTATTTTGATAATAATCATCAGCATCTACAGCTGCGTTTCTATTTAAAGAATTATCCACTCCACTAGTGTTCGATGTACCACTCTTATAAGCAGCCCAGGTATCAGACTCAGAATCTGGAGATATAAAAGTTACTTCACCACCAGAAGTTACAGCTGTATCTGGTAATTCGGATACAACTACCGTAGTTGTATAAACATTTGTTACTGTTGTTCCTTTTGGAAAATTATCATGAGATACTAACATACCAATCTTTATATCGCCCAATTCAGAAGCAGTTCCTGTTATTTTATAATCAGTAAGGTTCCAAGATAAGTTTTCTACTACGTGAGATGACTTTTCTGATAATATTAAAGGTCTATTATTTGATATTGTAAAAGTTAAAGTTGTCCCTGTATTATCTATACCTGTTGTAGTACCAGGTATTAAAGGTGTTACCGCCGTTCCACCACCATCTTCTATACTAATTGTTGTTATGCCACCACTATTGGACGTGGCTCCAACAACTGTTCCGTTTGGAATATATGCGCCGCTAACTATCATTCCAATTTGTATATTTTTATATTCAGCGTCTAATACTATGTCAGACGAAGCATCAACTAGTGCTCCAACTGCTGTTAATTTAAAATCTCCATCACTATTTTGATATGGATTTGGTGGATTTGAAGTTTTACTTGTTGGATATAGTAAGCGTTTTATACCAGTAGAATCTATCCAACTAATTTTAGTGTAATTCACATAATCTTGTGGTAATATCATTTGCAACGTTGCTGGCACTTCTATTTCTTGAGATTTAATAGATTTAAAAGTATCAAAAGATAATTCTTGCAAAGCTCTTTGGGCATGAAAAGAAACGTCTGCTCTTTTTATTTTAGATATAATTTTATCTTCTCCAACGTAAGCTATTATAAATTGATTTATAATATCATCTAAGGATGTAAATTGATAGTCACCATGATTGTTACTATTATAATAATCTTGTTGAGGTATTGTTATTAATCCCATTTATTTATGATTTTTCTTCTGTATCTTGAGCGCTTTGCATAGCTTGAGCAAAAGAAGCTATATCTTGCCGTTGTATTGCTGCGCCACTTAATTTTAATATTCTATATACTAATTCTGTTTGCTCTTTTGGGTGTAACTCAAAATTAATAGTTTTATTAGGAGTTGGATCATATAGTGCCTTATCATTAACTACTACATATCCCCAACCAACTCTTATTGGTCTTCTAATATATGAAATAGTAATTATATTAATACCAGGCGGCGTAACAAATATACGATTATCTCTTGTTCTGTATACAGGTCTTGCCATTGATGCCTCTGTTAAAGGACTAGATTGTAATTCAGCCCACTCATCTTCATTAACTGGTTCTATTATTGTTCTACCATTTGCACTGAAAACTGTACCTAATCTATACAAATCATTTGGTAATGCAAAACTGGTACCATTCGTTATTGGCTGAATAGTAGTTTTAAAAACAGCTAATCTCTCGTCATAATTTTGTAACATATCAGAATACTCTGTATCGTTACCATGTTGTCTTCCCCACTGATTTATAGTGTGGAAATATTGATCTAGTATTTCTAACTGCGCTTGATTAGCAAACAAATTAAACTCTTGAGGTGTTATATATCCTCTTTGTTCTTTATTTGCTAAAGCTAAAACTGTTTGATATACTGTATCTATAAGTATCATAATTTTTATTTGTTATAATTATAGGGAAATAATCTATTTAAAGTTTCTTTTTTTTCATTACAACCACAATCTTTGCCTGTTGCTTTACTAACCTTATCTACAACTTTTTTTATTCCAGTTGCTTTTGTAATTTTTTCTATTGTATCGCCTAATCCTTTAGATTTTTCAGATTTCATATAATTTATTTTATGTAGTAGTACAATCGCCCCGTAGGGCGATCGCTTACTACAGTTAGATTAATTATTTAATCTTTTCTCTATATTAGAATAAATCTCCATACCTTCGTCAGTTTTAAACCAATGTGCTAAAGCAGTATACGGATGTTCGTCAAATGGAATAATCATTAGTTTTCTTCCATTACTACCCCACAAGAAGTTTCTTTGATCAGTGGATAGTCTTAATATTCCAGCTTCTACAGCTCTAATACCAAAGTTTCTAAGCATTACATTTTCATCATCCGCTAACTCTAAGAAGAGTTTAGGGTTGTTTCTAGCAAATACTAGTAAATCACGTCTAAGCTCCTTAGAACTCAACTTAGATACCTCAGAACCTTTCTCTACACGCATAATAGCTTCTGCCATATCAATATCAACATTTCTCGCTGCAGTTAACGCATCCACTTGCATGTTTAACATATCTATTTCTTCCTCAGCTATAGCTGCTGGTTCAAACTCATAATATACTTGATCTTTATGAGGATGATATAAGCTTAATAATTTTTGTAAAGTTGTTTTTTCTTTTTCTACATACAAACTTCCACCTCTAAAAACAATATGTTCTAATCTTTGATCTCCTTTCATTTCGTCCACAAAGGAAGTTTTTTGATTTTGACAATATTTAAGTTCTCTTTCATAACCTTTTTCTTCGTCAAAATAATAAATATTAGCAGATTTAATTGATCTAGAAAGTGGTTTTTGTTTACCTTTTAAATGATAAACTCTATCTTTAATTTCCCATTCATTAGATGGTTTTAATCTTTCTCTTGATTTTGGTTGTTCTACAACCGGAGCAGTTTCAACTGCTACTTCTTGAACTTGAGGTTCTTCCACCTCAACTTTTTTTGTTTTCTTTGCCATAATATAATATATAATAAAATTAATAAAAATAAAAGGACCGAGGCCGAAACCTCGGTTCTTTTAAAGTAATAAATGCTTACTTCATTAACATGAAGTTATTAGCACCTTGTGTAACTAAGCATCTTTCAGAAAGCATGTGGATTTGCATTGCATCTAAAGCAGATGTAGTAGCTCCAACCGAACCAGTGGTCCAAGTTTTTAGTTTTCTATTGTCTGCTTTTGAAGCTCTGTATCTAACATGCAAGAAAGGACGTTTAAGATTCTTTCCTAATGCTTGATCGTAAACAGTAGATGTCCCAGCTGGAACCATTACGCCTCTAATCGCGTTAGCGCCAGCATTGTCATTAACACCTCCTCTAGTAGCTTTGTCATTTAAGTATCTCATATCTGATTTATAGAAATCATAAGAACCTCTACGGAATCCAGAGAAACCTAAATTAAGCGCCATATCTTCTGAGTTGTTGAATACTCCGTAAGAAGTACCACCAGCACCATAAGAATTCATTGAAGCTAGCATGTCATCCATTGCAAGAGACGTAGCTCTATTAACAAACATCATGTTTTCTTCAATAGCACCTTGGTTATCAAACTCTGCTAAGATAGCATCAAATTCAGCTAAATCAGTAGCTGCGTTAACACCTGTTACGCCTGAAGTAAGATTACCTCTATCAGTGATAGCGGCAAATAAACCTTCAGTTCCAGTTGTAGAACCAGTTGCGTTTCCAAGCCAAGCATCAACTCCATGAGCAGCTCCAGAAGCACCAGCGCCAAAAGTGTGAGAATCGTCATCACCAAGTTCACCTTCTAACATTGCCATTTCTAAGTAATCAGTAAAACGAGCTCTTGTATCAGCTTCAGCTTTTAGATACCATAAATAACCTGATTGACCTTCTTCACCAGAAATTTCAACCCAACCAATTTTAGCTGTATCAGAACCTGAAACTTCGTAGTAATCTCTGATTATAATTGGTTTGTTAGAGAAAGTTTTGAATTTTGGTTCATTAGCGCCTCTAGTTTCAGCAGCAGCTGTACCAGCAGCGGTATAGTAAGCCATACCTTTTGCGAATTCAGAACCGTAAACTAACATAGTTGTTTTCTTGTTACCAGTAGCTCCTGAAGTAGCGATTGTATCGCCATTGTAAGTAGCAACGGTAACGTCACAATCGTTAGTACCAGCAAGACCTGTTACCATAGCTTTATAAACTCCGTTAGGAGTTGATATAACAACAGTATCATTTAATCTAACACCATGTGCTACTGAAATACCAGCTTCCGCATAATTAAGTCCATCGATATCAGATTGAATTGTAATAACGTCATCCGCATCTATGTCACATAAATAAGAAAGATGCAATCTTCCTTGTTCAGACCAGATGACTTGATCAGCCGCCATAGCCTCTTCAGCTCCAACTTGTGAAAGAAATCCAGATATAGTCCTAGGACCAAATACCTCTGCTTCTTTCTCCATTAGATCTGGTAAATATTGTTGACCCCACCCAGACGTGCTGTTGAGATCTAAGTAATTTGTAGATAGTGTTTGTTGCCTTGGGGCAGGTACACTATTCAAATTATTACCTGCAGTAATTGCCATAATTTTGTAATTTTAAATTGTTATTTTTGTTTAATTTTAAACTTAAAATCATCAGAATTCTCACCTAATACTCTTACTTTAATACCACCTGCTTCAATTTCACCATGATTTTGCCTTGGATTCATATTCACATTTTTGGCTCTAGCAACACTATCTTTCATAGCGTCGGTTTTTCCTTGTTCGTAAAAGTGATTAGCAATAGCATCTGCGTTTGTTGCTGTAAATAATCCTTTGTGAAAATCTCCTGCGTTTTCTAATTCGTTATTTTTATTCAAAAACTTTTTGAAAAAATCATTATCGCTTTGAGATTGCTTTACAGAATCTACATCTTTAACATTAAATCTAAACTTCTTATCCCCGACGTTATATTCAAAACCTTTGAATTTGTCGTTAAAAACATTGTTTGTTTTTTTATTGAAATCTGATTCGTTAGCTTTTGCTATTTTTTGAGCTTCTTTTGATTCCTTGTTGTATCTATTAAAGAAATCAATTGCTTTTTGTTGATCTTGGGTCAACTTTGACCCAGCTTTGATATCTTCATAGTATTTGGACTTGTTCTCTTCCAATCGAGTTTTAGCGTCGGCAACTTGCTCTTTTAACGCTAATTTTTTTCTACGTACATCTCTTTCGTCGTCTACATCTTCGTCGTAAGAGAAGTTGTCTTCCATAAGGAAGTTAATTTCTTCTGCATTTAAATGAGGTTTTGTTTGATTGTAATACTCTCTTAATAAACTTTCATCATTTAAATTACTATAATCTTGATTAAGTTTTACATAATCATTTATATCACCACCAGTATCTTCCATAAAATCCATTAATTTTTGGATATTTTCAGGAACTGGTTTTCCAGTAGTTTCAGCTTCAGTTATAGCGTCTTCAACTTGCTCTTCTAACTCTTCAACTTCTTCGTCTGTAACTTCTTCTAAAACAGGTGTTTCAGTATCTTCTTCTGTAGTTTGTTCAACAACCTCTTCTTTATCAGTTGTTTCTTCAATAACCTTTTCTTGAATTTCCTCGGTTTCTGTGTTATCAACTGGTTGCTCATCTTCATTCGCTTCTAGTGGTTTACTTAAATCTACTTTCGTTATACCATCAGGATCATTGTTAAATTTCCTTATTGATGGTTTTACTTTAATTTTTTCGACTGTATCGTCTACTTTTGGTTGCTCAGTAGTCTGTTCTACTACCTCTTCTTTTTTCTTTTTTGCCATAATATAATATAATAATAGTTAATAAAAAATTTGTCTTAATTAAAAAGCGCCTATACCTAATCCACCTAATATATCTTCATCTTCACTTTCAAAGTTTTTAGGTGGTTTATTTCTTTTTCTTTGATCAATCATTTCTGATTGTTGAGACGCCTGTATTTTGGTTCTTTTGTCTTTACGGTCTTCTCTTTGGTCTTCTCTTTGTTTAACACCATCTACTTCAACGCTTTTAAGTTGCATGTCATAATAGAATTGTAATTCCATTATTTGTTTTTTCTGTTCAACGTCTTGTATCATTTTCTGAGATTCTAAATCCGCTTTAACTTGTTCTAATTGCGCTTGACCTTGAGTTAATGCCTGATTCTTTTGAATTTCAGCTTGAGCAACAGCTTGCTGTGCTTGAGCGTTCGCTTGAGCTTGAGCTTGAATATTTTGTTGTTGAATTTGCTGATCTCTATCTTGTTTTTTCTTTCTTCGTATTTTTAATAATTGATTCGCATACTTAATATTGTGTACATTTCTTAAATCTATAGCATCTTCAAGTTCGATACTTTGTTGCTGTAACGCCATTTGTATATTGTTCTCAAGCATTTGTTTTTCTTCTTCATCTGGTAATAAATCTATAAATATACCAAAATCATATAAATGTAAACCGGACATTTCTTCTAGTGTAGCAACATTGTGAGCACCAATCGACTGTACAAAAGCATCAGATGTAGGAGAATATTCTAAAATATCAGATATTCTAAGAGATAAGCACTCTGCCACTTCTGCCGTTAAAAATAATCCAGCTTGTAATATATGTCTCGTAGCGGTATTAGAATTGGCAGCCGCAAGTTTTTGTACACCAACTAAAGTATTTTTATCTGGCATACTACCATCTCTAGCTTCATTTAATCCGGTTACGTCTCGGATCATTTGCAAATAATAATTATAAGTTTGAATTAAACTTTGTAGTTTAGATCCTCCAGATCCAGATTGTAATTCTTGAATAGGTATTTTACCAGGATTCATATCACCATCTTGCGTGAATGATCTACCTATAACACTACCAGTTTGGAAGAACATATTTAATGCTTCTTGTGGATTATAATTAGTTCCATTACCTAAATCAATTTCAGCTAAACCATCAGCATCTAAATAAACGCCATCAGGTACCATTCTTGATAACACTTGTTGTAATTTAAGATGTGTTAATTGAATCATATCTGCAAAACCAGTAATTCTACCAACTAATGATTCTATTTTACCATTATATATTCTTGGAGCTACAATAGAATAATTCATTTTAACTTTTGTAAAATCACTCTTAGGACGCATCATGTTTTTAGCCATCTCCCATTTAAGTAATTTTTTAGTACCAATAACTAAAGCCCCTTCATAAAGACATTCTATAGATCTAGATATTTTCCCAAATTTACCCTCCATATCTTCTGGTGGATTAAACGTATCGTCTTTAGGTATTAATTTTTCAGAACCAGTAACAGTTTCTTTCATTTTATAAACTTCATTCATGTAAGTTTTATAATTGAAATAAAGAACTTGGATGGTATTATTGTCTTCTTTATCTACAGAATAACTATTAGATTTATTAGTAGATTTATTTTTCATTACATCTTCAAGATCAGATCCTGAAAGGTGTGGGAATTGCTTTGCTAATTCATTTACTGGAATAGATTTTATTTCGCCAACATAATATATATCTTCAAAATAAGGAGAATCGGTGTAAGAATAAACAAGATTAGCTGGATCTACATACTCTATAGTAACACCTTCAGATGTGGTAAAATTAGTTTTTACAGCACCAATACCAAGAATAGCTAAATCTTGATAAAATCGTTTTTTGATTAATTCGTAATTATTACCTTCCATTAAAACATTTAAAGCCTGCTCTTCTGCTATCTCAACAGCTTGCTTATATGTTAACTGCATATGTAACTGTAATTCTTCTTCAGATTCCGGTAATGTTTCTTGTTTAGTTTCGTAGAAATTCATTCCAAAATTCTCTTGAGCATAAGCATTAAATTCTTTAGCACGCATATCTCTAAGTAGAGATTCCATATATTCTGTTCTCTGATACACACCGTTTGGATCTTGTGAAAAAGCTTTTATATCATATGTTCTCTCTGCTATTCCGTTCACAACAATATCAACAAATTTAGCTATAATTGGAACTGGTGTCCAGTCTAAATTAAGATAGGACAAATCACCATTAATTGATAACTCATCCTTATACTTTTGAACTGACTGCTCACCTCTAGCGTATAATCTTAATTTATGAAAACTATTTTTATACGTTTTATATCTATTACCTTGATTATTATTATTGAACCACTCTTGTTCTATTGCTTTACCAACTTTCAATCCATAATCGTAACTTAACTTTTCTACATCACTTACGGTTTGACTTGGGAAATAACTTTTAATGCCAGACTCTGCCATATTTATTTTTTAATTATTTTAGACATATCACCTTTATTTGAATATTTAGCAATGTTTATGTTTAATTTTGGTTTTTCTACTTTTGCATTTGGAACATATAAATGCTTATTATTTGCCATGATTGCTAACCCTGAACTTATTGTTGCGTCAAACTTTGTTCTTTTATTTATATCAAATCTAGTCCAGTCATTTAACAAAGCATTAAAATACAGATCTCCAAATGTTCCATCTTGTTTCATGCCCACGTGATCTTGTATATACATCTCAATAGCTGCGGCATGAGCTTGTTTTATATCTTCGCTGGAGTTAGGAATTCCTCCAACTTCTTTTTCTGCTACAGATAATTTATTCCATATCTTATCCGGTCTGTTCATACTAAATCCTCTATAACCTCTTCTTCTTAAGTAATAGAGTAATCTAGGTTTATTGTTCTCACAAAGTATTGGCATTCCATAAAATACTAATGCCATTAAAACATCTTCAAAAAATATTTCAGCCGTAGGTGGTCTTGATAAGTATTCTAAAAAGAAACTATTCGCAGGAGCGTCCTCCATGCTAAACTTGGTTAAGCCGTGTAATGCTCCTTTTGATCCTTCTCCATCTACGGTCCCTGATATATCATAAGAGTCACAACCAAATGCTCCCATGTGTTCATTACCAGGATATTTAATACCATTTTTAAGTACCACTCTATTTTGTAATTCCGTTTTTGGTGTCCAACTTATTTTAAATCTTCCATTTTGATCTGGATAAAAAATAACTTGCGTGTCCTTTACACCATTAACCCATTGAAAATTACCTTTTGTAATTCCAAGGGTTCTAGACATCTCTTCATTATAATCTATTTGTTCGTATATCTTAACAAGATTAAATATACTTCCCTTTGCCTCATCCCTAAACGCATGTTCTGTAGTCTTCGGAAATTGACGGTAAAATTCATTTAAAGCATCATGGTCACCTTTTAAACCATCAGCTTCGTTTTGCCAATGTTCTATTATGCCTACGTCTATTAATTCGCCATCTGGTCCGAAAACATCGCAATCTGGAGTGTCAAATACTGAAGCTCCATACTCGTCAATAAATCCTTCATAGTTCCATTCCATTGGGATAAACAGAGAATACAAACCAGACTTTGTCTGACCGTTTCTATTTCTCTTTGTGACATCTGAGGCGTTATATAATTTCTTGAAGTTATCTCCACCTTTATCTAATGCGTTTGAAGTCGAGCCCATCATACATTTACCAATAATCCTACTACCTAATCGTAAACATGTTTTTGTAACCCTCCAGTTGTTTAATATATTATCAGGTCTCTCCCATTTACCACTTTCATCGTGTACTAGTAACGCTAGTTTTTCACCATCATAACTATTATCACCAGTGTTCTTCCAATCAATAGTGGTATCTAATCCTTGTATGTCTTCTAGTTTTTCATTAGAAGTTATTTTTCTTCTCGTGAATTTACTAGCTGGTACTCTATATGCTAACTCTGTTTTAGGTCGATCCATACCATCTTGAATCGGTTTAAAAAAGAATGGGTAATTTATACTTATTGGAACAACTTTGTCGGTAAACATCTTTTTAGCATCAGCACCTGTCTTAGACAATACACCATATCTACTATCGGTTGCGAGTGTAGCTAAGTTAACTGTCTCCGCAGATGACATGAAGGAAAATCCTGATCGTCTGTTTTTTAGATAACACATGCCATAACATCTCTTATCTGCTTTACATGCCTCCCAAAATATATAAAACAATCTATTTGCTTCTCTAAAATCTGGAGCACCTACATCAATCTTACTCCACTGTAGATACATATAGTGCGTACCTACTAAATATGTTGGTTTACCTTTGTTCATAAACCAAAACCCCTCATCCCTTCTTTTAAACTCTTCGTCTATATAATCGAACCATTGATCTTTGTGTTCATCTGGATAATTTCTCCAATCAAAAATATTTTTAATCCTACTTAATTCTTTAGGGTATTCTACTTTAACCCATTTGTCTTTCTCGTGTTTAAATACTTCTTTAGGTTTTTTAGGTAATGCTATCCGCAGATTTTGGATTTCATAGACTTCACCAATTTGACCAGTTTTTGATATAACGATAACATCATGCTCTTTATTGTATCCATATTTCCATTTTTTACCTTTATTAAGTCTACTAATAGTAGTCTTCTTTATAGGTTCAATTATTTTAACTAAACTTTGCTCGTACATTATTTAGATCTACCTTCTGCGAATCCTTTAAAAACCACCTCTTTCTTTTTAGATTCCTTACCCTCAAGTAGATTTTCTTCTTCTTGGATTCTAGTGAGTATTTCAAACGCATCAAATATAGCTAGTTTTTTAGTGGCTGCGGCATTCTTTAATCTATCCGCTGATATATCGTCGTCTGAATCTACAATTGCTTCTTTAGCGACTTTAATCAGTTCTTCAACTGCTTTATGCCCAGCTTGGATTATATTCTTCTTCGTCTCCTTGATATTCATACTTGATAGTTATAAAATTAGATAAAATACGGTATAGTCGTTCGCCATCAATTACGAACTCATATTCGCTTTTTGGTCTAAAACCAATTAGTTCGTTGACCTCAACGGTACCATCTGAATATTTAACGATACCTTGTAAAGGTTTTTCAGATTCAATATTAAATTGATCTATTGCTTTTAAAGGTTTTACGAAACAAAATCCCTTTGGGGCGTTCCATTCACCGTTTCTTTTATATAAAAAGATTTGATCTTGGGTTATAAAATAAGTGGATTCGTTAAAGTAACTTCTACTATTTTTCTCTATACCCTTTACATTATGCCACCTACGAAACACGTTGTGATGGATAATTACTTCATCTCCTGGTTTAATGTCTGTATCACCAATTATTGGAATGGATATAACTTTCGCAATTCTATTTACAAATTGATGGTTGTAAATCTCAGTGTTTAATATAAGATTACCACCTTCAACTTTCTTAGTATTATTATATCTTTCTCCTATAGGTGCTACAACAAAGTTGTAAACACTTTTCATTAGTATTCTAGATTATATTCTACAGATACCGCCATGTTTTTATTAAAATCTTTCCATGGTAAGACATCTTTATCTTTTCTAATATAAACAGAGAATTTATTTTCCTCTTCTATTATATCACATATTTTATGTCCACCATATACTTCTTGACCAACAGCGTAGTGCATAGCATCGTTTTTATAATCTTTACCTACACTAATCTTCCTTATCAGTTTTGCCATTGTCTTTCGGATAATTTATTGTTCCTGTTTGAATATCAATATCAAATGTTCCGTATTCTTTTTGGAATTCATCTTGCAAAATAGTTAATTCATCTCTAGCTCCAGCTACTCGATGCATGAGTTCGTGTTTTTGTAATTCTATAGATCCTATTTCTAATTGTGACCTATTAATTATATTTATAGTATCTTGAACTTTTTTCAACTGTTCATCAGTAATTTTCTCTGCTTTCGGAGTCAAGTCTATTACTTTCTCCGTTTTTGGTGTTTTTGTTTTTGCCATTTTATTTAATTTAAGTTAATTTAATTTGTTAATTGTTTTTTAATATTCTATTCCGAAGTTGAATATGATAGGATTTCTAACAACTATCTCGTCGTCATCTTCCAACGCTTCTTCAACATGGTCAACATTTATTGATGTTGCTGATGTAATTTTTGTTACTTTACCTATTTTTGCACCATCTGCTGCTATCAATTCGTCTCCCACTGAAAACACATCCCAAGCAGCTACAGTATCTATTGTTAAAGTAGTTTCGCTTGTTGTACTCTTTGCTACTGCCGCTTGATCACCAGCTTGATTCAACTGTAAATTCGTACCAAAGTCAAATGCCCCATGAGCTATAGCGGCAATCCAAAAGCTAGACATACCCGGTTGTGACGTCGAATCATTGTAATTACCAGGGTATTTTGAGTTACCTATATTAACACCACCAGGCTGTAAAGCGTTTGCAAATTGGGCTGCTTGTGTTCCTGAAACAGTGTTCATAGTTGCAGAAGAAAAAACAGTATAACCTTGTGTATATGTTGCTGCACTAGCCATAATAGAACCATCAACTGTCTGTGTATAAACAATGTGATTTCTAGAACCTACAAACCCGATCTTACCAGCAGCGTTATTTACTGCACCATTTTGAGTTCCTAAAGAAGGTGGTGCAACTCCATTCACGCTTCTAGCTATAAAAAACGTAAAATCTAATACGTTTTCTGCACCAGTAGCGTCACCAACCGTGCCTGGCATTACTATATTAAAGTTTTTAATACAAGCCTCACCCATTGGTATTTCAAATCTACTCCAATCAAATAGTAAGTCGTGTGCCGAGTATGCTTGTGTTGGTGTGACGTCTATACGAGGTCTTACTGTTGCTAAATATTGTCCCATAATTTTATTTTTTTACTTTTTCTAGTGATCTACCGCCAAAGTAGGCACCGATCACGGTTATTAATACTAATTGTAATAGATCCGTCCATTTGTCTTCTACATTAAAAGATATAGCACCAGCATCAATAAATATCATTAATACTGTTGATACAACTAAAAACACTAATACTAACGGACGTATATTTTTACTGAGCCATGAATCGGATTGCATATCCATTTTCCACCTCTCAGTAATATTCTTTTCCATTTCAACCTCATGATTTGCTATGAGACTTTGGATTTTTCTTTCTGCTTCAAGTTTTTCTTCTTTACTAGTAGTAAGATTGTCAATTACACCACCTACTCCTTTTATAAGTTCTGTAGCTCCACTTGAAAATATTTTACTTAATACATTCATAATTTTATTTTAATATCCTCCACTACTACTACTTGAAGTTGTAGGTTGAGTTGATGTTGTTAATGCTTGAGTTGCTATAGCGTGCGTTGTTCCACCCATATACCCAGTTTGTCCTTGAAAGTTATGAGTATGATATCCACTTAATCCGTTTGCTTTAGCCCAATCTAGTGCTTCTTGAGGTGTTGTATATAATGGTATTCCAGCTATTATCGTTATTACACTCACAACTAATGGTCTCCATTATTTGCATCATTTTCCCAAGGAAAACCACTATGTCCAGCTTCTTTCCATTTACCCTCTATAAATATTGCATCTTTTCCTTTTATATTTTGTCTAGGAAAAGTTTCTCCATTGAACTTTATATAATCATCAGCATATTCTAATTTACCTATCTTCATGTCTGTTGCATGTCGCATTTCGTGTATTAATACTTGTCTTTCCTCAAAACTATTAGGCTCTATCATATCACTAATATATATACTACCATCCATATTAGCTTCACCCATAACACCAGGTTCTAAAGGTACTCTAATAACAGGTGTTCCAGGTACAGATGCATCTCCACCAGATTCTTTATGAAATCGCATTTTATTCCTGATTTCACCACCAGTAACTTCTAACCCTCTTTCTGTTCCTAGTTTAAATCCCATTTTATTGTTGTTTGTTTTTCAAATCATCAATATCTTCTGTATTTTCCTGTATCATACGAAGATTTGCAACATCTTGTTTACTACTATTGTCGCTAGACATATTTA
>Ga0208315_1001020_pt1 | contig 15833 bp, 27 predicted proteins | sample MalvireepMed_215_FD_184239 | JGI IMG/M metagenome (GOLD analysis project Ga0208315, IMG submission 184239) | Marine viral communities from the Global Malaspina Expedition - Malaspina viral metaG DeepMed_215 (SPAdes) (version 2) | ecosystem: Environmental > Aquatic > Marine > Oceanic | place... | reverse complement strand
AAGATCGATGCTTGCCATCAATCTCCCGCTCAAGGACACTCTCAAGGTCTTCGAGGGACATTCCGTCAAGCTCTTTGGTGGCATTTCTCACGCTATAATTGCTAGGGTCGAAAGACATTTAATTCTCCAGGGTTACTCGTATGGCTTACATGAAAAGAAAGAAAAAGCCCAAGAAATCAGCCAAAAAGGCTACCAGCAAACCAAAGCCTAAGACAAAGGCCAAGCGAGTTTACTGATGCCGATCCAGGTTAGCTTTAGTGAGGCGCTAGGCAAGATGGGCGCGGGACTTGCGGATGCGCTGCGGGATTACCAGCAGGGCACCGCAGACCTTATCGCGGGGAAGGAGGAGTCCCTAAGGAGGCGTAGAGAGTTCCCAGAAATGAGCATGGTTCCAGACGCAAAAGCTAGCTGGATCAGATCGTTTACCGACGAAGAAGGCGAGGCCGGTGCGAACAAGGCGGCGTTTCTCAGGAACCTTGCCGCTGTTCGGCCTGAGTGGTCAGAGAAAAAGCTGGAGAAGTTCTACAGGACCCAGGTAGAGCCAGAGGTTTTACACACACTAAACACCATTGATGCCTCTGGGTTCTCCTCAGGAAGCCACTTTCGCCCAAGCCCTTTTGGCGATGTTGGCGAGATCAAGCTCAAGCCCGCCCGACCGCGAAGGGAGGGGCGGGGCTTTAAGCCGGGTAGGGATGAATGGTATCCGACAGTCTCACATGAGTTCGGCCATGCGGCTGACTTCGCGATCAAGAGAGCCCTTCTGATGCACAAGCTTCCTGGGGGAGAGTATGGGGATGTTGGCGGCGATCTCCTAAGAAGGAACGAGGAGGCCATGGAGGGGGCGTTTCCGTTCATGGGCCAGAGGAGCCTCCCCGGCATACTTGAAAGCATCCCAAGGGACGACAAGCCTGGGGTTCTCCCGGCAGTCAACAGGGCTGTGCGCGGGGCGCTTGAGGGAACAGTTGGGCTCCCCTCTTATCACCTCGATGAGGGCTTCACCCACTCAAGAACGGGCGCAGAGTTAAGAAACTCAGTGAGGGACTTGCGGAGGCATCTTGGCCGAGATCCAACGCCCGATGAGATCAAGAAAATTGTACTCTCCGACGTATCAAACATGTTCCCACTATCCCCAGAGGGCGACTGGCGAAGGGACACCGCAGAGGAGGGGTATACCCTTGGCCGACCAACGGCCCCACTGAGGCAGTACGGAGCTTTTCGCGGCACAGAGGGCGGTGTTCACGTTAGGGATATGCAGCGGCACTACAAGCCACGCGCCGAAGACGTTGATACTGGGTCCCTGCTTCAGCCGTATCTATCAGAGGGTTGGGGCGAGGAAGACCCTGATGCCTCTTTCTACCCGGAGGGGTACGAGCCACTCGCACCAGAAGTATCAAAGGAGCTTCTTCCAGGAACCCCTTCCCCAGAAGATATAGCCGGGGCTCTTAGGGAAATATCCTACGCAGAGCCACTGGAGGGCGCGCTAACCCGCGCGTTTGGATAAGCCATGCCTGTAAAGAAGTGTAGGGCAAAGGGTAAGTCAGGGAAGAAGTACGGCTCTAAGGGCAAGTGCTATACAGGCAAGGGGGCCAAGCGAAAGGCATCCAAGCAGGGCCGCGCAATCAAGGCGTCTCAAAGGAGAAGGTACTGATGAAACCGCATCTATCAGAAGTGGCGAAGAAGGCCCTGAAAAAAGAGGGTCACAAAGAGAAAGAGTATCCGCACCACTCTGGGGTAAAGATCATCATCAATGTGGGTGGACCGCCGACGCCGATGATGCTCCCCATAGGGAAGCCGCCGACGAAGCTACTCAAGAAGAAGCTGAAGAAAAAGAAGTCCCGCGCAAAGGGACCGATGGAAGCCGCGCTTAGTGGGGCTGGCTAAGCCTCTGCCTTCTCGATACCGAACATAGACATCACAGCGTCTGCGAGGGGTGGCTCCTCCTCCTCAAGCACAACGCGGAAGTCGCCTGAGCGACCATCACCCTGCCAATCAACCTCGCCGAAGATGGTGGACGCAGGGTCGTCCTTCAAACGAGTTACGGCGTCGAAGAAAGCCTCATTGAGACAATCCCCGACGCCGACAATCGTTAGTCGGAAGTGAACGATCTTAGAAGGGGAGATCGTCGTCGTCTTCGAGCCCATGCTGGGGCTTTCCGTTGGACGATGCGTACACCTGTACGTCGTTCGCCACGACTTCGGTGATCCACTTTGTTTCCCCATCGACTTCGTACTTCCTGTTGTCGATTCGTCCGTCCACCGAAACCCCGTCGCCTTCGCGGAGGCCCTTGATATCGGCAACCATATTGCCCCAAACAATGATGCGATGGACGGTAGAAAAGTTCTTATCCTTCCACGCACGGTTCGTCCGCACCCGGAAGCCCATCTTTTCCTTGCCTTCGCCATATGGTGTGATCCGGGGCTCGCCCTCTACAGCGCCCACGATGAACGCTTTGTTTACACTGGGAATGCTCATTCCAATACTCCAATCAATCTACTCAATTCGTCGTTACTAAAATCGCCCCAACGGTATGAAAGCTCTGCTGCGAACCGACTCTGCTCCTCGCTTACGTCGGATGTTGGCAGAGTCACATGACCCCTGGAACGTACCGCAAGCACGTAAAGGTGAAATGGATCGCAACCCAATATCTCCGATACCTGCCTAATTCTAATGAGGTTGAACGGGGCTCTCCTGCCTCGCTCAACGTCAGACACATAGACCTTGGTAACACCAAGGCCCTTCGCAAGGTTTGTAAGGCTGATACCACGCTCGGTGCGTGCGCCTCTTACTGCTTCGCCAAAGTTCATGTCAGCCTCCATAGCATCCGTAGCTTACGCACGTCATTGCGTCCTGTCAAACTCTCTATCCTGGAGCCAACCGAAGGGCTCTGGCAGGTGCATTGTTAATCGCCCTGGTGAGCCGTTTCTCTGCTTCGCAATCCGCACAATGAAGTCGCTGAAGTTAGCATGCTGATCTCTGTTGAAGGGGCGGTCAACGAACAGGATTGCGTCTGCGTCCTGCTCAATCTGCCCCGACTCTCTCAGGTCTGACATCTGCGGCATGTTGCCGGTGCGCTTCTCAATCTCGCGGTTCATCTGAACCACTGTGATCACCGGCACCAGAAGCTCGTTAGCAAGCGCCTTGATAGCCCTGGATGCCTGAGCAACTTCCTGCTCCCTGCTCCTGCCCTTGCACTCAACCAACTGCAAGTAGTCGATCACCACCATCTCGATGCCGTGGCTTTTCACCGCAGAGCGAGCGTTTTCAATGATGCGATCAAGCTTTCTGTTTCCGAAGTCCACCAGGATCGGAAGCCCCTTGAACGCAGCGTTTGCGAACTCAGCAGCCTCTTTCAGATCATCAATCGTGCGCTTGGTCTGCTGTCCAATCCCCATCTCTGCTGCTGACAATCTCTTTGCAACTGAGGGCTTCGACATTTCCAGCGAGACAAACAGGCTCTTGGTGCCGTGCTTCCTAGCCATTCGCTGCAACAGGCTCAGCGCAAAGTGGCTCTTTCCGGTAGACGGCCTCGCAGCCACAACCACCATATCCCCAGGCTCGATCTGCAACATGGCATCAAGCAACGAGTAGCCAGTCTTTACCTGCTTGGTCGTCTTGCTCCCCGATGCGATAGCAACCACATCGTCAGTACCCTCCCTCATGATGTCGCCAATCCACGACTCGGTATCTGACAGCGTACTTACCTTCCCCACGATCTCAGGAGCGTCATCTGGGAACTCCCTGATCCAATCGCACCAGTCCCCGGAGAAGCCTCCAGGCCAGCGCACGGTCATGGTTTTCGCGCCCAGGCCCTCCATCATCACTGAACACCTGTCAGTGTTCCTCACACCAGCCTCGTCAGAATCGAAGGCAACCACCACCTCGTCAGAGGCGCTCAGACGCTTCAGAATCCTCTGAGAGCGATTTTCATTGAGCCACCCAACCCCAGGTATACCCAGAGCGCTCAGGCCCCTCTGAGACAGCGCTACGGCGTCGAGGGCTCCCTCAACCAGAAACACCCTCCCACAACCATCATCTGTCCGTTGCAGCTTTTGTGTGGTTGGGAGGTTGTACGGAAGGGGCACTGTTCCCCTGATGTGCCTGTATTTCGGGTGCCCCTTGTCATCCCCACTTCTCGAGATTCTGCGGAACTGTATATGCGCCACTGAGCCTGAATCGGTTAGGTATGGGATTGCCAGATGGTAGGAAAACCCGAAGGGACAGAACAGGTTGTCGCTACTGTTCGACTTCCTAGCCAGCCCCAGATTCACACAGACACTCACGTTGGTTGCGCTGATAGCCGCCCCCATCGCAGTGGTTGCTTTCTTCTCGTGTATGTCGGTGATGCGAAAGGCCCTTGTAGCCCGCTCACCTATCCCCCTCTCGTTCTTCAGCCAGTCAGCACCGAACTGCTCAATGCCGCCAAGGGCGTTAATGAACGCGGAGCAAGCTGCGATGCGTTCACCCGTCGATACCAGCGGATCGGCTTCTTTGATCGCTGGGTACTCCACCTTTGCCCCGTTGATCTGCGGGCCACTAATCCAGTCCAGTGCGTCCTTTACCTCGCACACCTTGAGCCACTGGACGAAGTCAACTACGTCTCCAGCCTTCTGGCAGCTATGGCACTTGAATCTCTGGGCTCCGTTCCTGGAATAAAACGAGAGCGATGGAGTCCCGTTGCCCGGTCCACGGCTGTGGTCGGGGCAATATGCCATGCCCTTGTTTCTTGCCAGAACCACTCCCAATGATTCTGCTACCTGTCTGATGTCCTTCTCTCTAGCTTCAGCGAACCTGTCCTCGTTCATACCGGCAAAATCCCCAATTCATATCGAACGTCTGTGACGATCTGATCAATGGCCCATGTGAGAGCCCTATCGTTTTCCGCCCTTGCGGGCTCCTTCACACCCAGCGCAGCCTTAACCTCATCCTGGTCGTATGGGTCGCCGCTTCCCTCCAGCGCCCTCTTGATTGCAGCGGCCACAAACTTCCTCCACGGCAGCGTGGGGTTGCATATGTCTTGACCTGAAAGGATGAACAGATTGTCATCGAGATCGCGGTTCACAGAGCATCCGTTGATGGTGACGCAGCGTTCGCTACCACCAGACGAGATAGCCTTATCCCGCTCCCGCTTGTTCATGCCGCTCCAGTGCTTTACGCCTCCCTCTGCACGGATCTCAATCTCGCGATTGAAGCCGTCTGCCCTGGAGAACCAGTTGGTCAGGAACCTGCGAATGGATCGCTTTGGCTTCTTCTGGCTGAGTTCCCAAGCTCGGGCCTTCTTGGCTTCTGCCAGGAGATCCATGGAGGGGTGAGCATCTTGCTGGAGAGCGATCCATCCGTGAAGTGGTTTCCCTCGATTGACCAATTCTCCCCACTGCTCGTTGAGGTATTTCTCGAAGCCGACTGCCTCGTGCGCGTGGGGGCGCTCGTCCGCGCTTGCACGAACGGAAGCTACGCTTCCTTCCAACGCCCGCATGCGCGGTTGCGCGTTATGCCCGCTCGGCTGCGCCCGCATCCGCCCGCCCTCGCGCGTAGGCGCGCTCGCCCCCGCGTGGGCTAGCCCGTAGAGCCCCTCGCCCAGAGGGGTCAGCAGCACTCCTGTCAGCCCACTGATCCCAGCGGTCAGCACCTCCACCGGCACTCGGGTCACAGCGTTCAGGTACACCGGGTCCAGCCACTCCTCCTCGATCCTCCCCTCCTCATCGGCTAGCTCGCGTAGCAGCGGGTAGAGCAGCAAGCTCTCCCAGCCAGCCTTGACGAGCTTCGGGTGGTAAAACATCATTCGTCTCCTTCTGTTCGGGTTAGGGGACGACGGTACACCTGGGTGGCTTACGCTGTCAAGCAGGGAAGAAAACTTTCACAAAAGCTGGGACGCGCACAGGCTTCCTGTGGTATGGTTTCACCACAGCGAGCCTCACCCCCCGAGGCTGTAGTCTCTCGGTGCGGGCGAGTCCTCCCCCACCTCCTTCCTCACCCTCACTGAGAGGCTACGCTGCTGTGCCTAGATACGATCACACATCTGAGTCAACCAACTGGGCCACGCCAGAGGATCTGTTCAACAGGCTCAACGATGAGTTCTGCTTTGACCTGGATGCGGCAGCTACACAGCTAAACAACCGCTGCCCCTACTACCTAGACCGGGAGATAAACTCCCTATCTATCCATTCATGGCAAAACCCACACCATGTACGGGATCAAGAAGGCAACCTAACTAGCATCCTATCCCCCAGGCGCTCTATCTTCCTCAATCCACCCTACGGGAAAGAGGTAAAAGCCTGGATGAAGAAGGCATACGAGCAATCAAGGCCACAAACCGCTCTAGGACCTACCATTGTCTGCCTGATCAACGCCTGTACCGACACAAAATGGTGGAGAGACTACGTGTGGAAGGCTCAAGAAGTACGATTCATCACAGGAAGGCCTAAGTTCGTCAGAGATGACGGACATACAGGACCATCCCCCAAGGGAGCAGCCATATGTGTCTTCACACCATGGAGCAGTGGGCCACCTAAGGTTGAACTGTGGTGAAACCGACGCTTACGTACATTAAATATATATATCCACATACGAGGGGGTGGGGGGGTGGATCGGGGTATCCCCCTACGTCCGAGATCGGCTTGTCCTGGTGGTCGCCGGCCAGCTCCAGCTCCGGCAGCTGGTGGTCGCCCGCGTGAATCCGTAGGATTTAGCGCGTGGACTTGCGCGTCGGCCAGCTCCAGGCGGTCGGTGGTCCGGTCGATGTGTCGAGCCCGGACACCAGCACGATCCACGTTCCCCCTACCGCCCCTATTTCCCTGTACCCGTGACCAGCGCCGAGAAGGACCCTAGCGTCCACGCTACGGGCTCCCCCTTGATACGGGCTAGCATCGGGCCGGGCCGGGCCGGGCCGGTACGTCCTCGCGCATCTCAGCGCCCCTTGATACCGGGCACAAAAAAAGGCCCCGCGGGCGTTAACCAGCGGGGCCTTAGAAGTAGAAGGTTCGAGGTAGTTGGCTGCTAGCTCAGCCGTGCTCCCTTCGCATTGTAGCGCCCGGTTTCCGAGATGACCGAGTCCACGTAGCGCTTGAGCTTCGCCTTGTTCCAGGACGGATAGCGATCCGCGTACTGAGGAGCCGCGACGATAAGCCAGTCTCGCATGCTCTTCTCGGAACGACGGTCAAGCGCTGGCATGGGCTCCAGGTCATCCGCCTCGGGGACAGGAATGCTGGTGTCATCATCCTCGGGGACGGGCACAGTAGTTACCGTGCGAGTCTTTGGGACACGATCAGCGACCGGAGGACGCTCGAAGGACTCGGCCATATCGAAGGCCTCATCGGTGTACTCGTTGATCATCTCAACAAGGTCCAGAATGGAACCAGCGGAAAGGCGGACGCAAACAGCGCCGCGAGCCTTGCTCAGCTTGAGTTGGACGGCCGGATCAAACTTGTCAGATCCGGGCGAAGTAAGGATCTGGAGCTTGCACCCGTTATCAAGATCAACACCGCAGATCTCCGGCCACTGATCTGCCGAACCCTTCCCGGTGTTGCGAGCGGTGCGCCTTTTTTGCGCCGCTTCGTATCGCTTGTCTTTAGTCGTTCGCATTGTTTGCTACCTCCTTGTTATCGGGGCGAAAGTGCCCCTGTAGCCCCATGAGTCTATATGACGTCAATTTTCGTAGTGATTTCAAGGGCTTACGGCCAGAATGACCTGTTTCTAGAGAATAGGGCGATTTGCATGTTCGCCCCTGTAAGTGAAGCTCCTTTCTGCCGACCCGTGACCAGCGCCATAGATAGTTACTAGAACCTTTCTGGGTCGGCATATGGCATGTGATAGATGCCAAAGCAGCCGCCGCTTAGTGTGGCGACTGGACCTGTGGACATTGTTTCCCACATTATCGTTATGTTCATATCATCTGCTGCATCCTCTATATCTTCCTGAAGTTGCAACAGTGATTCCACATCTGGATGTTCCCTCGACGCCTCGCTACAACACGTCACTTCATAAACATCAAGTAACGTAGTTAGCCTTCTGGGAGGGAACCCACCAGCTTGGCGTATGTAGTAGCCCATTACACTTTCTTAGCTTTCAATACAGCCTCCATTCCTTTAACAGCCGACCGTCCATCCTTTACATCAGGAACAATGTAGAGCGATGCCTTGTCGAAACAGTAATCTATGCCATGCGTACACTTAATTGAGTAAACGCAATTATCCTTGTCGAGAGGTGTCATCCATACCAGCGGCGCATACTTAGCAATGATTCCATACAGGTTTGATGCATCTGAATCACCGAAAGCTATGGCACCAGCCAGCTTTCCAGTAGCAAGGAAAGCCTCGAAGGCTGCTGTATCCCCGTCATCTAGTATCGGAGGCACCTCCCTGAACCTGTTGCCTATGATTTTTGATTTAGTACCGCTCGTGTAGCCATTGAAGTGCGTGAATACAACAACGTCGCTATCTGCATCGGCAATGGCAAGGGCAGCGGCATAGCAGGCATCTCGGATAGCAGCACAGGACGGGGAGATATCAACCATGATGATCTTCAACCCGGCACCACGCTCCTCCTTATATGTCTTAGACATACGCATCGACTTACCAACAAGCTCCTTGATAAGTTTCACTGCATTTAGTCGGGGGGTGTCCTCCTGGCCGATGCCAACCTCGTTCATGCGAAAGATCATTTCCATCCTTGATTGAATGGAGCGAGCTTGTGCCCTTAGACCCTTGCTATGTAGTGCGGCGAATGCCTCATCCACAAAACCGCCAGGGTTGCCATTGCCAAAACGATTCTCAGTAGAGAAGTCCCCGTCATCCATTTTTGTATTGTCTATGACTCCGCTATTCCATGGCAGTGCCTTAGATAGCACACCTGCAAAGCTGCCCAGCATCGGTGGCAGCTTGTACTTAGGACGCTTTACGTAAGCGGAGAAAGAGGTGGAGTAAGTGGGGTGAGGATACATCCCCCAGTCTGACCGTCCATCTTCCCAATCGTTATAGTGATTAGGATTTTGACCCGGATCAGCCTCCAATAAGGGCGTTGTTTTAAGACCCTTAATATCAACATTCGCAGGGTGATAAGCGTCCCTACCATTAGCATCCAGCCGGGTGCCGACCCCGACCTTTTTGCCTGCGACGTTGCTATTAACAGTCTGTCGGCTGTCTCCATCCGAAGATGGGCCGTAGTTATTCTCGCCTCTCATTGTGGGAGTCCTTGAATAACCTGCCCTTCCCAATGGCGCTGACAAAGCGCTACCAGTATTGCTACCGGTGAACCTATTCCCATTCAAATTACCAGACATTCTAGGTACGCCACACGAGGGATTGGTGTAGCTAGCACCGTTCCCTTTCCTGCCTGTCAATTGTGAATGAAAGCTAGATCCGCCAAAGGAAAGACCCTTTCCTTCACCCTTTAGTTGTCTCGTATCATCGCTACCTCCTTCGTTAGTGGGTTGATCTGTGTAGTACTTATCTTCAAAGCCTTTTTGATAGTCTGGAGCCCCGAAGATTGCATCTGGCCCATGCTTAGAGATCATCTTGTCAACGTGGGTAAGGTATTCACCCTCGCTGCCATACTTTCGCTGCCCCTTCTTACGAAGAGGAGGAAGCGGAACCCAGTTATAATCACCGGGAATATTCTCTTTGAAATACGCATCGTCACTTATGCTCTTGCAGATCTTGTTGTTACTAACGATGCTTCTAATCTCTCTAAGCTTAAAACTGCGGGCCATGATGCAATCTCCTTCTAGGCTTCGCCGTGAGGCAAACCGTATGCTGGGGCAGGAACCATCATGCCGTTACCGATAGGGTCGGCTATCAAGCAGACCAGGACATCGGTGAAGTGATTACCGCTCTCGTCAAAAGTAGGGACAACAACAGTCATGCTGTCGTCGTGGTTGTGAAAAACAAAGTCAATATTCCTGGTTGAGATAAAGCCCTCGGTCATAGGAAACGGAGGCTCGCATTGAATGACAGCCAGTCCCAACTCATCAGCGGCAAGGTCAATTACCTGTGAAATTGCATCGCTGAGATCCTCTGAGAATGGCGGGGCAACCCACATTGTCCTGGCATCTATCCTGAAGTGCATACTATCCATTGTCGTATTCCTTTCTGGCTCGGCAAAGCTCTGACCAAGCTGCCTTTGCCTGGGGGTGAAAATTGTTTTGCCGCACTGCTTCTCGACCCTTTTCAGAGCGAGCAGCCCATTGGCAAAGCAGGATGTTTATGTCGTTAAGATTCTCAGCATGTAGCCAAGTAGCGATTGCGAGGCGAACACCCTCCTGGATAGAGAGAGCATCATTCTTTTCCTCTGTAGCTACGGCTCTAGCCAGCTTCCAGAGTGTCCTGATAAAGCCCCTATCAAGCCCTGTCTTTGCCCTAATCAGGATTTCCTGCTGCTTAACAGGAAGGGGCCGCATCATTACCCTGGCTGCTCGCCGGGTAGTTGCCTCGCTCAGTTCACGATGACCGTTTGATGTAATGAACGTCATTACTCGGTCGAGGTTGGTATAGAGATGAACTCCGGGCTGAATAGGAACGCGACCAGTTTGCAGCCAGTCAAGCAGTAGGTATTCAGTGCGCTCAGGGCACTTATCAATCTCGTCAAGCAGAAGGACAACGATAGAGTCCTGGCTGAGCCTTGCGACCTTACCAAGCACTCCCTCTTGCCTTACAAGGGCAGCATCACCAGCAACAGCAGCGCATACATCAACACCGACAAACAACTCATCGGCATCGCTCCAGGCATGGAACTGGTATGCAACAAAGCGTGCGTTAACAATCTTAGCGACTGCATCGGCAAGTGCAGACTTACCAACTCCAGGTGGCCCTTCAAGGATTACAGTCTTAGATCCTCCAGCAGCAACGATGTCTACGCCGAAGGCATCAACAAGGCTCATTACTTCATCGCGACGTGGCAGATAGCCGACATCTTGCAGCGCTTTAGTAACCTCCTCTTTGCTAGAGAAATCTATTCCAGTGTGTTCAGTCATAACTTGTTCCCATTCCCCCAATTAAAATCATAAAAAGGATAAATCCGAGCGCCATGTTCGCTCCTCTCATAAACAAAAAAGCCCCCCAAAACGGGAGGCTTTCTTGCTTGGTTAGTGGTTAGTTATTCTCTTTCGAGAATCCTCATCCCTGGGTTCACCGCTGCATATGTATTAGCGAGTTCGATAAGGGTTACATCCTTCCAGTCCTTAAAGTTTCCAGGGTCCAACATCGATAGCTCGGCATGCAAGTCGTTGGCTATCTTTGACATTCTTTTGTACGACAATGGGTCGTAGTGCCTTGTAAACAATCCCTTATCCCTAAGGGCTTGGAAGAAGCTGTCTCGCCATTCACTCATCACCGGGCTCCCCAACAATTTCGGTAAGGAAAATGATTTTCTTGAGGAGTTCATCGACCAATTCCCTGAGCATCCGAATGGTGTTTTCATGAATGTTAATTCGCTCAGATTTCAGCTTCAACATTTCAACCAGTTGCTCTCGGCTAGCTTCATTTGGCTCACCCATCGTTGTAATCCGGCGAGATTGCTACCAAGATGTCGAACACCTCATCAAAGGACGTTTCCTTGCAGAGATCGCGAAGCAGGTCTTCAACCTCGCACTGGCTAATCAACTCACCAGCAAGAATCCCCGTATCAACAGTGACCGAGTCGGTATTGGCGCTGATACACGCACTTTCAACGATGTAATCAGTGTCAATGCAGATTTCATGCTCTCCAACTTCTCCAAGATCAACGCAGTGTTCGTAGTAGCAAGCGTTTGATTCCAGGCCAGAGTCAATTTCCTCAAAGTTATAGAGAGTTACGCTACCCATTTGACTGAACCTCCTGGTCGAAAAGACTGTTGTTGGTTTTGAATGAAGGGGGATCGCAGGAAAGTATCTCAGCATTTTCATGCTTGAAAGAGCATCCCTTGGATTTGAAGTGGGCGTTACAAACGAACGCCCACTCTCCACTGTTGCCGGGGATGAAGGCATCGAAGGACGCCTTTCTATCGCAGAAATTACAACGGTCCATTACTTAATCTCCTCGTCATTCGTTTCGAGGCACTGGAGAGAATCAATCCACTCGTAGTCGCTGAAACCCTCATCGAAATCAATGGGCTCCAGGGCACGGTCATCCTCCATATCGCAGGCATAATCAACAGCAGATTGAAAGTGATAGGCACCATCATCCTGCTCACGGCTAAGAATCCACTCTGCGATATCAATGTCGTTGATTGCTTCACTGTAATCGTAGAGAGCATCAATAAGCTCATCGCGAAGGGTATGAATCATTCCGTCAATAACATCGTGGATGCTCTCGGGGATCTGCTCAGCCTTGTATTCGCCCTTACGTGGATCAGCAGCCTTCATTCTAGTGGGGCCGACTCCCTGGAGAATTGCAGCGGAAATGATTTGCCATGCAATATCCGCAGATTCATGGACGGTGCGGAGTCGGAATGCCTCCTGGTCCCGTACCATCTTTGCGGTAGCAACTTCGCCCTTAGCACGACTGATACTCAAGGGAAGATCAAACTCCTTAGCCTCATCCAGGCTGTACTCTACGGGCTCAGCAACAAGGACATCGGCGGAATCAGGAACCTCATCCATGAAGTCGAGATTCAGTTCAGCATCGGGGTCGCTCCCCCAGTCTGGGTTTGCTCCAGTAAAGCTATTCATAAACTCCTTAATTGAGTGGAAAGAAAACCTGCTTTTAGATGGTGTAGTCACCGCAACCTCCTGTTGTTATTAGTTATCAAAGAATGCTCTGAATGAGCATATGGGAGTGCAGGATCGAAACCCTGAACTCCGATGCACTCACTGCTTATCGGTATAGAACCAGTGAACAGAAAGATAGGTCGTCCAACACCCCATCAAAGTCCAGATCCCCGGAGGAAATGGCATTAACGATAGCGTCGAGACTCCTACCGTAGTCCCTGGCATTGATGCAGCCCTTATCGGCAATAGCCTTCATTCCAGGGCGAAGCGTTGTAGCAATGAAAGTCTTAATGCCGTTAAGATCCATTGCGTTGAATCCGCCTTCTGGTATTCCCAAATCAAAAAGATCATCGGCCGTTTTGATCGCCAGTTCGTTGAGTTCGTTACTGTTCACATCAAACCTCTAGTTAAATTGTGGGTTAAAGGAATCGCCTCGTGTCCAGGGACAATCGGCACATTCGTAAAGCTCATTAGGGTTCCAACTGAAGTCATCAGCGTCACCGTCAAGCTGCCCAGCCGCCCTATCACAAGCACCCTCTAGGTTCCTAAGCAGCGGCGAGCTGTAGAACAGTGTGTCGTCTATGAAATGACAGTTCATGAACTTTCTTCCATGTTCACTGCCAACGTCCCAGACCTCAATCCGGCGACCATCACAGTCAATGTCAAAGAAAACGCATGCAAGTTTGCCGACGTCCCTCCCCTCCTCTTTGTACTCTTTTATCAACGCTTCAATTGAGTGCGCCATTTTTCCGCAACCTCCTTGTTATGAATAAATACTGGGGACAGACCGCTCCCAGCGACTCGAACAAGGTAGACCGACGCTGTTCGCCTGTCAAGCTGACGCCAAAAGGCCAGTGATTCCGGGGGCTTACGGCGATGACCACCCAGACGGCATCGACACCCTCCCTATATATATCGCGGGCGCGCATGCGGGCGGGTGCGGGCGCGCGCGCACTTAGAGGCTTACAGCCTCTAAGCACCCGTGACGAGCGCCAGCGAGTGCTGCGATTCCCGGTGGTGGCGACGGGGAGGGCACCCGTGACCAGCGCCGTGACCCCCTCGACGGCAGAGCAGTGGCACAGTCAGCCTGTCAGCTTGACAAGCTCCCTGAGCTGTGCAATGATCGGCTCACCGTGTCACCAGCAGTGGCACCAGAAGTTGTGCCGGATGTTCCGGTCAACATCATTAACAACGAACGGAGGTGCATATGAGTTTTGACCTTGGAAGAATTATGACTACCCCAGGAGCATTGGAGTTGCTCGGGGTTCACAAGACAACAGTAGCTAGCCTGCTTAGCCGACACATTCAAGGGGATTGGGGCGACCTTGATGATGAGGACGTGCAGACGAACAACGATGCCTTGAAGTTGGGCAACCGAATCCTCTCCTCGTACAAGTTCCCTCTAGGTGAAAAGGTATGGGTCATCACGGAGTCTGATCGCTCTGCTACTACCCTTCTTCTCCCGGAGGAGTACTGATGGATAAAAAGGAAATGGCTGCTGAGTTATTCAATAGCTGGCGTGGTCAGTACATCATTAGTCAGGCTCTCTACAAAGCTATACAGGTAATGGAGAAGGTTGAGCCCCCTGTCATGAGAGAGCTATCAAACATAGAAGACATGAAGCTGATCATGGAGCAACTGTTCCCAATGTTCATGGCAATAGCGAAAGCCCAAGAGTCGGTGGGTGGGCCCGACTTCTGGAAGCGCATGGACATTGTTCAGTCGAACATTCAGCCAGAGAAGGAGGAGGCATGAAACAGTACACGATTGAGATATGCCCGGAGGACGGAGACGTTCAGCAGTGGAAGGAGGGACTGCATTTTGACCCCACGTCACCATCCCTACAGGTGCAGGCGTTTATCCGCAGAGTTGCCAGGGAGAAGAAGGCGACGTTCCGAACAATAGACACAGAGGCGGAGCCTCACTACGAGGGCTGGCTTCGTTATGAGATCAACATCTGCCCGGAGGAGGAAGCATGACTCGAATCGAATGTCCAAGCGAAGCATGGGATAGTTATGTCACTCAGCATGAAGAAGGCTGCGACGTATGTTGTGAACACATAGACGACTGCGACTGCCCTGAGTGCCCTAAGTGTGGTGGCGTTGGCGACCCTGAGTGCTACGAGAAGCATGGTCTAGAGCAAGCAAACTGCAACACTTCAGAGAAGGAGGTGCGAGATGAAAAATGAACATGTACTAGAGCTAGTAGAGAAGATTGGTGGAGATGGATGGTCGATCTTCGACGCCAACGATGAGATATTCGCCAACCTGCCAGACGATCTAAAGGACAGGGTCAAGATGGTGCATAAGTCAGACGGCACACCAAAGGGAAGCATATGGAAGGACGGAGAGATTCAGCCTCAGATGGAGGGCATCTATGCACTGGACCTTATGGGTCTGCTGGCTGTCCACGTTGGTGCTGACACCACAGAGGCGAGGAAGAAGATGGGTAGAGGCTTTCGCAGCAGTGCGCTAGCTAAAGCTATCGTAGAGAAGCTGGCACCAGAGAAGGGGGAAGCATGAGCAATGCAGTAACAACAGAGTCAATACACGAGGAGACAAAGGACGTTCGGACAGAGTGGGCTGCTAGACATTTGCTTGATCTAAGAGAGGCTTGCAAAAGGATCATCACGGAGGTCGAAGAAGCAACCTTCTCGGGGCCTCTCGATGAGGATGGGTTGATGACATCACCAACAGATCAGCTTCGCTGGGAGCATGAGCATGACGGGGTAGACCATGCGCGTTGGCTGCTTTTAGTGAATTACTGCGAGTCCGAGCTGGAGCGAAGTCCCGCCGTCCGTGCTGCTATCAAGCTACTCGACCAGCTTGGTGTCACGTCAAACGAAGCATGGGATGTAGCGATTGACCCAGATACCCCAGGGCACAGGCAGTTTCATATCGCGGTTGATGATGAATGGGATGCGTGGAAAGAGTATTTCAACAACAACCCGCTCGGGCCGAACAAGGAGGAAGCATGACAAAGAAATCAGCAGCCGAATACGAATACGAGGGACGACTTGCTGAGTGGATAGCCGACGACATCGCTGCCTACCCAATGAGCAAGGACGACACAGGGGTTCCCCGGTTTCCCAGAGAAGGAGGAAGCATGAGCTTCAACGAACTAGACAGCCTGATGATGCATGCAGACATAGCCAAC
>Ga0208315_1001017_pt1 | contig 15849 bp, 13 predicted proteins | sample MalvireepMed_215_FD_184239 | JGI IMG/M metagenome (GOLD analysis project Ga0208315, IMG submission 184239) | Marine viral communities from the Global Malaspina Expedition - Malaspina viral metaG DeepMed_215 (SPAdes) (version 2) | ecosystem: Environmental > Aquatic > Marine > Oceanic | place... | reverse complement strand
GGGCTGCCAGAGTGCCTCTACGGGGCCAGTGCCATGCGATCAGTACTGGCAATCTTATAAAGATAAATGCCAGTGCTGCTAACGGCTTCTGAATTAAGACCTTGGTTAGGTAGCTGCGGTAAATGTGGATGGTGTCCATGATGCCTCTGCTTCTAAACGCTTGTTGGCCTGGTGAAGCACAATGCCTCCCATCCTGTTTATCGTGCGTACCTGCCAGTCAGCATCACTGCTGATGTTCACGCCCAGTTTGCTTTTTACCCTGATCGCGGAGGCTAGAGTGACCGTCTTGGTCACCCCTCCTTCTACCGCAATAGAAAGGGTTACGTCTCCTGTTGCCATTATCTCGCTCCTTCCAAGGCTAGCAATTTAGTCTCAAGTGTATTTACACGTTCCTGTAATTCCATCTGCCTTTTATATCCCTGCCAGATAGCACCGTTGTGAAGCCTCTGGAGTCCAGTTACATTAAGTAGTCCACCTTTTTCTATTGTGTCCCCTAGAACACCAGCATCTACCAAGTCCTGCTCATTATATTTGACGTAGTCATCCCATTTATCCTTGATTATTCCCTTGAGCCCTGAAGTTTCTTTCGTATGATCTAATGCTCTGATCAACTGGGCATCATCGTACTCATCAAATGTTCCGACAGTAGCGGATTCTGCGTATAATTCTCCGTCCTCATCGACGAGGAATCTTATTAACGAAGAACCGCCTACCCTGGCTCGTACCGCAAAACAATTGCCGTTACCCGTAACATCGGCAAGGCTGTTATTATCGGCATGTTCGTAACAGTCAATTTCAGCTAAAGCCCCTGTGGTATTCCCCTTACCAGTGCCTGCCTTGCCGCCTATCGCCGCTATCGTGAGAACATTAGCGGTAGAACCTTCGTCCTCTCTTATAGCCAGTATAGCCAAGCCTCCGGTGGCACTGGCCTTACCAAATACGGCGTAGTCGTCAGTTTCCGTAGTGATACCACTAATTACATGGGCACTCGTAAGGTTGTGGTTAACGTCACTCGAAGATTTGAGCGTGAGTATCGCGTCGTCAGAGGTGTGCTGATTAATCGTTAGCCCTGCGTCGTTAGTAGCGTTAGCACTTTCATTAATCAGGACCGAACCGTAACCAGCAAAGGTTCCTCTGATTCGCAAAACCTTGTCAGACGAACCCGATCCTTCGGGGTCTCCTGCCACAGCATGATACGAGACACGGAATGCCATTTCTTCTATTCCGCCGTCTGTATGATCTGCGCTTACATGGTTATATTCTACAGATCCTGCGTATTCACCTTCTCCAGAAGTCTGGTCTGCAAAATAGATAGAACCTATATTAGACTCAGAGGTTAGTATCGTCATTCCTGAATTTCCGGCGGAGGTATTCCCTATCACTAAATCGTCAGCCCCACCAGATGAGGCATTGGGATCTGTGTTGTTAATACCAACCTGGCCTGCTAAAGATAATACCCCGTTAGCAACTGTTATCAGGTCCGTATCATCTGTGTGTCCTATAGTGGTCCCATTGATAAGTACATTATCAATGTCCAGTGATCCGCCAGATATCAATCCCGTGGTAGTTATAGTTGAAGATCCTGTATCTATAGTACCGAAGTTGCTCGTAATAGACCCAGAATCTAATGCCCCTGTCGTAACGATATTACCGCCACCGACACTATGAGAAGCGAAATAAGTAGATACTGTGTCTACGTTAGTCATCCGCATCTGACCGCTATCATTGATGAGGATACCGTCGCCACTAGCCACAGCAATAGTCCCCCTGGTTGTATTACCGTCAATTAGGTTTAGTTCAGCAGTAGTGACCGTGGCCCCGTCCAGTATTTCTAACTCTGCCTCTAAAATTGCTGCGCTACCAATAGTGAATCCGCCGCCAGTAATAACACCTGTGGTTGTGAGAGTTTCGTTACCGAAGTCCAGTGCGCCACCGCTGTCCGTGATGCTGCCATTGGCTAACGTAAGGTTACCGATGGTAGAACCCGTAGCTGCTGCTATGGTTCCCGCAAATGTGACGTTGGCTCCAGCGAATGTAGCTGCTGTAGTACCAGAGGAACCGGATTTGATAAGAAGTTCCCCGCTGTTATTGTTTAGAGTTCCAAAGAGAGTTCCATCATCCTTTAGGAATATATCGGCCCCGCCAGCATCTAGAATAATATCCGTTCCTGCATCTAACTCTATGCCTCCATCATCAGATAGAAGCTCGATAGAGCCAGTACCAGTTCCTTGATCTGCGTGGAGTACGATAGTCTCGGATGTTCCTCCATCAGCCGTGAGCAAGATGGCATTAGCACCGTTCAGCCCAGACTTGACGTTGATACCACCTACATCTGACAGTAACTGTATGGATGCAGAGCCTTCCGTAGCCGCCGTACCCTGATCATTGAACAGTGTCATGGTAGAACTAGTGCCGCCGTCTACCGTCAGGTTAACGGCGTTAGCGAGGTTGGCAGTAGAGCGAATCCCCACACCTCCAGCATCAGACAGGAGTGATATGGACTCTGCTCCTTCTGTTACAGAAGTTCCCTGGTCGTTGAAAATAGATATCGAACCAGTAGTCCCTCCATCACTTGTTATATTAATAGCCTTGGCTAAATTAGCGGTACTCCTGATTCCTACACCACCTACATCGGAAAGGATATTTATGGACTCAGCACCCTCAGTTACACTTGTACCCTGATCTGCATGTATCTTGATTGTCTCTGACGTACCACCGTTAGCATGTAGCAAAATAGCAGATGCAGCATTACTGGTAGACACAAGGTCTATATCCCCGGATGATGCTATATCAAAATCGGTAACATCAAAGTCAGCAGTACCGTTTACGTCAAGAATACCGGGGAATGTCACTGATGACGAAGCTACGGTTGCATGAGGAGTGATCGTCATCTGGGCAACTAGGTCACTGTCACTGCTGCCACTCGCCCGACTGTCGAAAGTGAGTACGCCCCCATCGGCTGCGTTTATTCTCCATACGTCTATATCTTGATCTGCTTGGTCTGCAATAAGATATATCGGAGCTGCTGCGCCCTCTACACCACGTACCTTGAGTGATGCGGTGTCTACGCCCTTCAGGGCTATCTCATCGGACCAGAGTATGAACCGTTTACTTCCGCCGCTGGTAATCCTCACATCATAGGTGACATCGAGATCAGTCTCGGTAAATGACCACAGCCCTGCCGCAGTCGTACCACCTGAATATGTTGCTTCTGGGTTAGTGGTAGTACCTGTATGGAATAGTTCTACCGTGGCACCCTGGACTGGATCTCCATCGTCCTGAAATAACTTTCCACTAACTACGATATCTGTTATTGCCATAATCTACCCCCGAGAATGATCTCGATACTGTAATGCCTCTGATATTAACCAGTCAGGATCTTGCATCAGTTGGTCATGCTCAAGCATTATCAGCGTTTTACCAAAACCTGCTAACTGTGCTTTATTTAGGATATCACGACCATGTGTAGATATGCCGCTATGGTGAGTATAGAAGCCTTCTTGTACCTGCATAGCAAGATCCGACGGGTTTGAGAATAAGAAATCTACCTCTATGTCTGAGTCAATTCTCCTGCCCTGAGTGGGCGGGTTGTAGCTAAAATCTGCACCAGGCTGCTTGCCCTGTCTTACGAGTGCCTCATACGCTGCGTAAGAAGCAGTACTTCCGGGCCAACCGCTTGGAACCTTAGACTGTTCTGCCATCTAGCCCTCCAGCACCACGGCCCACGCCACCTTATCCCCGCTTGAAGCAGCATCAATATAGACACTGCTGAATGCTATAGATCCACCAAGTTCTCTAAAGCTGATTTCTATCTCGTTACCTGCTGATAATTCATAGCCGTTAGTAGCAGACACATCACTCACGCCCAGGTAAGCAATGCCTGAGTTGGCAGCCAGTGCCTTGGCCTTGATCCAAAGCACCCTGTTGGCAACATTTGCCAGTTGCACAGCAGTGCCAGCAGAACTAACTGTAGTCGTACCTGCATCAAGTATCATGGCTCCACCAAATTAAGTGTGCTTACGCCTCTCTCGTCATACCCGGTATATTCAAGACCCGTAGCAGAACCCACATCCACATAGAAGTTTCGTGTTCCCCCGGTATCGTCACGGAAGGTGAACTCTACTAAGGTCGTACTCTCTACTGCTGCCAGTAAGGCAGCCCGTAGGTCTTTGGGACTTTTGCCCTTGTATTCATTATTCAAGTCTACCTGCACCTGGTGCCCCCACTTACTGGGGAGTTTCTTTCTCCACTCAAGGGTCAGGCTTACCACATCAGGAGTCTTCTTCTTGTAATTATCTGTATTGGTGTCAGTAGTACGGGCAAGGGTTATCTTAAACTTAATCGCCCTAAACGTCACACCCGCAGATGAACCGAATGTGTAGGTTGTTATGCCGTCCGATGTGATTGCTGATCCCGCCGAAGTATAGGAATCGCTGTAGTCAGTAGCATATGATACCGTGACCGTCTCGGTAGATGATGCGTCTTGTACCTCGGTCTTTAGTTTGAGTGCTAGCTTGTCGACCTCTGACTGCCCTGCATTGAACCAGGGGGTCTCGTGTACGCCGCTAGCCTTGTACTCAAAGTCTGATACGAAGCTGGGATTTATGATATTTGAGGGGATCTTCATGAATTTAATCTCTCCGTTAAATCCCCACCATAAACGATACTCGTCATATGCATCACTCACGAGTATGTGCTGTATACCTGCCCCTGGATTATTTTCTCCCGCAACCCATTTGGCTTCCCAGCCCATATCGTTATAGCCTAGAATAGACGAGAATCCTGATGTGTCTATGACCGTAGAACCGTGATGACTTTGCCATTGATACGGTACTGCATTTTGAGACTCAAGCGGCGTAACAGTCGCTGCATCCACGCCTACAAACAACTCGTTATGAGAGCCACTCATGTGCTTAATGGTTCCCCTATTATCGGTAGGTAGGCCGTCATCCCTGTCAGGACCTGTAATGGTTAACACTGCCCCTCCAGCCTGGTTTATGTACCTATACACACCAAGGCCAGCAGGCATATATATACTGTCCCTCCACCTAATCGTTCCCCTGCCAGCAAACGGGTGATTAGGGAGGGTTAGTTCAGTCTGGACAAACCTCGCATTGGCTGCGTCATGGGCAAATAACCCCTTTTTCGTAGCCGCATAAAGAATTGGCTCTCCGCCTGCGTCACGAGCCACAAATAGTGCAGTTATGGAACCGGGAGGCAAGGGTAACTTAGCGTCATTTACCTCAGTGCCAGCTACTATTGAGTACCATAACTGACCCGCATAACTTATTCCCCAAAGACGGTCATCCCACACGGCAACGTACTGGGTATCGGTGGTATCTGCGGAACCCCCGCCATTCCAATCAGTTCCGTCAAAGCGGGTATACCCCGATCCGTTACTGTCGTAGTGGGCAAATACAAGGAACGTCTCGGCTGCAAGTGTACGCCATGTTACGGTATCCGTTACACGGTCTGGAGGAGAATTTAGGACCGAGCCCCATGCGTCTGAGGTGTTGTTATACTTATATATCTTGGCAGCCTCTGAAGTGCTTCCGTTCCACGCAACATAAATCTCTCCGCTTAACTCTCCAATAGCCCCTATTGAGGGACCAGTCAGGCTAGTCGAAGAAGCATTAGCTGCCGCATCGTTATCTAGCCCGGGGAGTATCAGATGATTTTTATATCTTAGCTGGCAGGTACTCCACCACGCCCGGTTAACATCCCCGCCGGACTCCATTCGGTTGACACCTATACCGCCACGCCAGTCAGACCACGCAATAACAGAAGTTCGGGTCTGAGAGTCTCTGGTGGTATCCCCGATAACTACCTTAGACGGATAAATTGAGGCAAGAACGCTTTGTACAGGCCGAGCTATGGGGTAATAAACCCCGTTAAGGCTAACCTCGTTGGCAGTCTCGACCTTTGCAGCCACTATTCCACCAATCTAACATTAGTCTGTAATGGGAAGGATCGCCTTGCGGTAGCAGCCATCCTCATCCAAAAGCCAGCTTTGTTGTTCTTGGCATCAGGATCTGTGCCAGGGCCACCTGCCACCGAAGCAAGGGTTAAACCTGTAGCCATAGCAATTATGTACTGCTCGTCTATCTCAGGAGTAGCAGAGTCCGATGTGAGCAGGACTGGCTTGTCACCACCTACTATCTTTAGAAGATTATATCTGGCAACCCCGTGAGCGTAGTTATCAAGGATGATATCCTTTGCCTCTTTATCTATACGCCAGAGGTTTCTAGGTACCTTGATCCACTCAGCAGAATCGTTATTAACCGCGCTTATATCGTCCAACCAGACAGTACACGCACCAAGGTCTGCGTCATATTCAAGACCTACGGAAATAATAGCTGTATCAGTTTCGGGATTACTTAATGACACCCTACAAAATGTCCATGTATCAGCACTAAGTGCCGGGACATTAAGAGTCTCAATCGGAGATGCACAGTTGGCAGTGTCATCCAGTAATATCTTTAGGTTGCCAGCCGATGTAGCTACCGTGCTTTTGACCCAAAACTCTATATAGTCATATCCCGAAATATTCTTACTGGTTATGGAGTCAGTAGCAATATCTCCAGCAGAAGCACCTGCTGCTATCACAAATTTACAACTTTGCGTTCCCTGCTTCCTGTCTTTCGTATCCAGAGATACCGTAATGTCTGAGTCTATACTCTCGTCGAAGGCTACAGCACACGGATGAATACGAGTAAAGTCTACGCTGTTTCGGTATAAGACATCCTTGATCATGGACATGCCACTAGGCACATCGTAACGCAGGGTGCTTCCGTCTGTGTGTAGATCCAAGCTTTCTACAGGGTCCCAGGTAAGACCAGTAGCGTCTAAGATCGCCTGGTTTATGAACTCGTTAATAGCCGCAGGATTATAAATATCTTCCCACAATTCATAAGTGTCACTTGTAGCAGAACTAGCACTTATAGCAGGGGATAGCGTGAGCGTATTAGTACTGGAAGTATAATCCGATACACGAGTTGTTTGCCCGGAAGTACCGTTAGCGTCGTTGAAGATAACCCACTTACCGTTGTGGTTATCGTCAGCTCCGACAAGCGTGTTGTCTACTATGGTAGTGGTCGAGCCGTTCCCAGAAGCCTGTGAAACATAAACAGCCCCCAGGTTATAGCCTATGGACTGTCTAAGTTCAGCCCTCGTGCGTCCGTGAAGTACAGCCATGTGCCCATCCTAATATTTTTTCGCCTTACGCATTGTTTTGCCAGTCTTTTTGGCATAGGCACGAGCAGCCTTCTTCCCCTTAGAAGTGTATGCAAATTTCTTCTTACCAACTTTAGGCATAATTACACCTCAGTTACTACTTCTTCCATACTAACAGACTTTTTATCAGCCTCAAGCAGCGATATCTTCTGGTCCCTATCAGCCAGCATTCTGGTCAAAGCCATTATCTGTAGTTCCAGTTGAGATACCTGGTTCGCTTTAATCCGAAGGACTGCGCTTAAGTCTTCACCAGTAACTTCCAACTCGACTGTTCGCCTGTTGCCGTTGGTCTGTATATCCTCTGACATTCTAGTTCACCCCCCTATAGTATAAGACTCCTGTAGAACTCTGCCTACGACGTTTGGAGTGTTGCCGGAAGTCTTCCAGAACCCGTCCTATTTCCTTCCTCTGCTCTGGTGTGGGCTTGCGTATCCGCCCCTGAGCCCTGACTTCTATCAACCACCTTTCAAGAGCCTGCGCCGCCATATCCTCGATATGCGCCTGAGATATAGAACGATCCGCAGGGATCTTAACTATCGTAGACCGACCAGTTTCCTTATCGTGAAACTTGAACGTATGAACAACAATGGATGCCCCAGTCTCAGCATTATAACCAATGCTGTCAGTCCCCACCAACGTGGAGCCCCGAGGCACCCAGAGTTCAGTTACCATTTAGTACAGATTCATTAACATAACGGTATGGTACTCATTGTCCACACCAGCTTTGCCGTGAACCCTTGCAACAGCAGGAGTCGTATCTGCTCCAACCGCCAAAAACTGACCTGCGTGGTTAGAACTCGCACCTACTAACGTGCCAAATGCCGGGGTGCCGTCCATAGCTACCGTAGCTATGCCAGCTACCTGAACCCAACCAAAGTAATCTGCTGTCATACTTCTGCATGTAACTCCTACAAACCTACCAGCAACAGCAGCAGGGGCTACAACTACGTCCTTGTAAGGACTCTTTATTAGCCCCACAGTCTCTGTGCCGTTAGTAACTGCTGTGACCAAGCCGTCTGGCTCGTCGAGTGTAGCAGTTAAAGCACCGTTAGAAGAAACAGCAGCGTGTGACTTTATCTTGTACATCTCGTGTGGATTAGCAGACGTTCCAAGAATGGGAACATTGATAAACAAGTACCCCTCTGCATATAGATTCTTTGCTGCCGCAGTGGCACCAAGCGTTACCGCAACGGTAGTCGAACCAGCAGCAGTAGTTGCAACAGCAAGATCCTCATCATGATTACCTGCCGGAGCCTCACTCGCTACGAGCAAACCCTCAGTTATCGCACTACCACCATTCTCGATATATCTAAACTTCCTGCCATCCACGAACTGCATCTCTGTTCCCAGCTTGTGTCGCTGGTCAGATGTTTGCTGTTTTTCCCATCCGTAACTTCCGCTTATCGTTGTTGGAAACGACATTTTAAACCTCCTTTAAAGGTCATTTACAGGTTTCTTATACACCCTGCGACCAACCGTTATTTATATTTACCGAATAGCCACGGTCAATCTTTACAGCTATACGGTACCAGTGCCCTCATGAATCTTTGCATGAATACGAAGCTTCGAGAGGGCTCCGGGCTGCGTAAGTGCTTCGGCCTTGTACTCACATTCCTGGCAATCTATAGCCACAACACTTGCGCCGTCTTCCTGTTTTTCCTTCCAACCGTCTGCAATATCTTTAACCGCCTTGATAACCTCTGCTCCCCCAGCCCTCTCTACACACCACTTGCATTCGCAACTGTCGGTAGGCGGGTAGGGTAGCATCCCCAACCGGGATTTTCTGGCAACATAGTCGGGATTACCCGGAATACCTTTTATCGGAGTTCCCACTGGACTCGACACTTTTCCGTTAACGTCTAACCCAGGGGCATGACGATACAGAACAGTCTTTGGCTGCCATGAGTCTATATAGTCCCATGAATAACCATTCGATACCAGTTCTTCTCTAAGTTGCTTTCGTTCAGTAGTGGTTACCATTAATTACCTCACTACGCAGACGTTGAAGGTGCAGCAGCATCGAATGTAAGAGGTGCGCCGCGAGAATCGTCAAGCTCAAAGACTCCGTAATCGGCAGTCATAACTACTTCCGTAGCTCTAAGAGACGCATCACGCTGACGCTCAGTATTAGTATCAACTGACTTTAGAACCGCGAGGGCTGACTTGTCAGCAATCACACCAACAGCATCATCACTACTGTCTACAGACAGATTGCCGTCCTCAAATATCGCTACTCCGTTAAGAGGCCTAAGTCCACTAAAGAAATCGCCAAGCAAGTCCTCAGACCATCCCTTTGGTACTGGATAGGTGGAAGAAGCTGTGACCGCAGTATTAGCAATATCGAATACCGCATTAGGATGCTGAAGTATATAGGTCTGTGTTCCAAATTTATTAGCCTTGGAATACGCAATGGACCCAGCTACGTTAGCAAGGCTCATCGTAGCACCAGCAGCACCAAGAGTCGTGCCACCGTTAAGACCAGAGTACAGCGCATGTACGTCAGTGTCTTTCTTTCGAGCCATCCCGTCTCCAAGCTGTCGCCCTATAATAGAGAAGACATTCTCGGAAGACTGTCTGACAAGTTTGTCAGTCAGGATTACCTTGGCTCCAACTTCAGAAGCCGTAAGGTCAACCGTAGACATTCCGATATCTTCTTCATCCACTATATCCTGTCCATCCGTGAGGTCGGATATCGTCATCTGGCCTACCTTTGGAACGGTAACCTGCTTTGCGCCCTTTTCCAAATTAAAGGCTTCAATCAACGCCATAGCAGGAGCATTATGTTCCTCCGTATAGCGACTAGCAGCAATAATAATACGCTGCGCGTTTTCAAGATTCCCAGTCGTTGCTGTTTGAGCCATCGCTGTCTCCTCTGCTTTAGCTTAGTCCAGCCGCCTTCCTGGCCGCTGCAATAGCCTGTGTGGATCTATCTCCGCCATTATACCTATCAAGCCAACCATTGTCATTTGGAGCAACGTCCGGCGACCCTTGAGAATTGTCAAACGATTGCGGTGGAGCCTGAGCCTGACGTAGCTTGGCAAGTTCAGCATCTACGCTACGGCGTTCAGATATGTTCTTAGCCAGTGCTTCCATAATCTCCGGGCTTTCTGCCTGCCTAAGCGTAGGCAAATCTACCATGTTTAATTTGTATTTCTGGGCGAAATGCTCCGCAGCGGCAGTTTTACCGGCTAGGTGTTTTCCGTACTCGTCGGCCTTTTTCATTAAGTCTGCCTGGGCCTGACGGCTTTGTGCGTACTGTTGGGCAGCCTGTTGGGCCTGCTCAGGCAAATATCCCTGATCCTCCAGACCCTTTTGATACCTGTCACTTTCCTGCTGTAGTTCCGCTCTCACACGAAGCTGCTCATATTCTGCTGCCTGACGCTGCAATTGTTGTAGCTCCGCAGGAGACGGACCGCTTTGGGGTGTAGGTTCAGGTGCAGACGGAGGTGTAGCCGTAGGAACAGTTTCAGCAGAAGGCGCAGCCGGAGGTGCAGCTTCAGTAGTCCCTGTAGTCTCACTAACCTCAGTAGTCTCACTAGTCTCGACAGTAGAATCAACCGGAGCTTGCTCATCTGTAGGCGCAGGAGTACTCTCCTCACCTACACTCCAGTCCTGTGCCGGACTCTCCGTCTCGGGCAATGTTGCCTGTGCTGGTTCCCTATTTTCGTTTACCATACCTTCCTCCTATTGACTTGTTCTTCCATATAGCCGATTCCACAAACCTGCGTTTTCTCGATGTACGGGTTTGAGCTTAAACCACTTTACACCAATACGGTCTAATTCAGGGCTGCTACTTCTGATTTGATGCCTATGTATTTTAAACTGTGCTTTCAAAATCCTTATAGAATTTCTAACCCTGGCATCTGGAGACCTCTCTAGATTTTCTTTATCAGACTGACCGGACCTATTATACAAACTCCATAACCCGGCTACATCTAAATTACTGTATGCCGACTGTAACTGGCTTACAGCTTCGGGTAGGTCTTTGTCGAACCAGCCTGCTTTTTCCATTAAATCTTTAGCATCATAATATTCTGTAATAAGTGGATTAGCGGGGAATGAATACCTATCTATATAATCATCAATATATTCCTCTAGCTCTTCGTCTCCCCAACTCGCTTTTTCTTCTTTCCACAACTGCTCTTCTTTATCATAGTCTAGATTTCCATACTCGTCCTTGGCTTCATCCTTTATTGCATAATAACGGCTAACAACCCATTTCTTTGGTTCTTTCTCCCTATCTGGTTCTTTATCACGTTCCTCGGCATAATCAGGATGTTTCTTTATTAGATCGCTCTCTACCTGCATTTTTGCCTGACGGTATTTTGCCTGTATTATTTTTAATTCTTCTTTAAATTTCTGTGGATCATTCGCACTTTTAGAATTAGGATCACTAAGCCTGGGCATATGATTGTCTAATAGTTGGGTTTGTTCACCAATTCTCGTCTCAGTTATTTTGGATTGTTTTTCTAATTTTTCAGCCCATACGGTATCTGGTTTACTAAGAGTTACTAAATCAAGTTGTTCCTGAAGTTCCTTATTAGCAGGATCTTGCTCGATAATTAATTTTTTGTAGGGATCATCCTTTATTTGGTCCCATTCTGTATGGACTACCCCTGGATAATCTTTTTGCTCCCCTTTGCCGAATGTATTAACTACCATAGAGTTTTTGATTGTTATATTTCTAAATTCGGGATTAGCCCTAAATCCACTAAACTCTGATGCACCCCTAGTTACCCGTTCAATAGGAGTTCCTCCCTCAAATGCTACTGAAGAAACCCATATAGGCATGAATCTTTTAGCAACAGTTTCTGTAAATTGCAGTTTCCCATCAGTGGTAGGATCGCCAATGTAATCTTTACCTGTCAATAGATCCCATGAAAGTGAAACCCCTGGGCTAGAGGTTCCACGAGCAAATTTAATAATAGGATTCTTCATATATTCCAAGTCAAGCCAAGGTAATTTTACAAGATCTTTTGGATTAGTAGCAGATCTAGATAAAAGGCTTATAACACTACGTATCTTAGTACCAGGACCTACTTTTTGACCTGCTATATCCCATGTGAAGAAATTAGGATTCGTCTTCCACTTTCCATTCTTATATATGATAGGCAAAAGATGCTCAGCAGCTTCTTCTGGACTTTCCCCTCTTGCTAATGAAAATGACACAGCTAAAACCGAAATAGCACCAATCATACGAGCCATTCCTTCACGTGCTAATTTCCCAGATAAGGAATCTCCAAAATGAACCATGTCAAATAAATATGCCGCAATTGCTCGGTTATACATGGGCGCAAGAGTAATAATTGTCTCAGATTGTCGTACTGATTTACTAACTCCTAAACGAGAACTTGAGGTTACTCCTCTGATTTTATTAACATGCTGTGCTATCTCTGACCTTCTAGCTGGAGTGGTCCCATACTTATCTAAAGCCTTTAATAACTCTACGCCAGCTACGTCCATAGCTCCCTCATAACCACGGGCAAATGGACGGATAATTGTTCCTGCTACCTTGCCATATGTTCTTGGAACCATAAGAGCCGCCGTCTTCAATGCAGATTCGCCTTCTGGTAATATAGAAATATCCTTTCTAAGAAAACCTCCTTTTGCTGTTGCTTCTGTTACCTCATAGGAAGTATATTTAACCCCAGGATACTTTCTCAGAAATTCCAGATTTTCTTCCCGGTCAAAGTAGCGTTGTATATATTGACGATCTATTAGGGTGCGTGCAAATCCATACATGGATTTTCCCCAAGCACCAGGTCGTCCTGCTAGAGTGAGTAACTGTATCATTATAGGAGAAATATCTCCGCCCAGCATATAGAAACGCATAACAGCCAAAGACTTTGTTACGTTAGAAGAAAACCAATGTTCTTTAAACGCGGGAGAGAGTTCTGATGTAATACGTTCAGCTATTTCTTTGGCATTTGGGCCTGTCAAAATCTTGCCTGCAAAAGGAGGCAGTCGTACTTCGCCTTCAGGCCGGATTCCCTCTGCTTTCGTCCCTAATTTAACACGAGCTGCTTTTCTCCGTTCTAATGCCACTAATTTATTTATCTCTGCAACTTCTCTATGAATATCTGCAATTAGACCACCCTCAAAACGAGGTGCCTTTCCAGGCTGCATAACCCTTGTACCTCTAATTGCATCTAGTAGCTCATCCAAATCACCAATCGCTTCACGGCGAAGTTCTTTGGGAACATTATGAGGTAGTGTAGTAGGCTCTCCTATAGCCCATCGACTCTTTAGCCATCCCCAATACTGCCTCTTTTTTGAAAGATCTGCTAACAGAGATTGATTATCAGGATCTAATGCAAGCTGTCTCAGTTTTTGTTCTAAAGCTGAATCATTAGGATCTAGACCAAGCCGTTCTATTGTTTCATCAACTGTTTTCTTTGCATTACGAATAACTCCAGGATTAGGTACTTCAAAAACTCGTTCAGGTTCAGATACCACCTTGGCTGCTTTCAATACATCTTCAACACGAATCCTAGTAGGTTCACGAATTCTACCTTGCAATTGAGGGAATAGACGTTCAATAGAATTTACAGTTCCTGTAGGTAAACTCTCGCCACGTTTAGCTCGATTAAGAGCCATTACTGCCCGTTTAGCACGAGCCAGTTTTTGTTCTGTGGCTAATTTATCTACTTTTAGTCCTTCTGGTATACCTTTTGTTCTCCAAGTAACTCGGTCTAGTAACCAGTTAGATGTACGCTGATCTATTACTCTGTGATATGCACCTTGAATATTTAGAAAAAGAACTTCGTCATCAGGAAGATAGCGATACCCTGCTGCAATCGCTTCTTCAGCAGTTTCAAAAATCCTTTCTTTTTCTTGAGAAAGTTTTCCTCCAAAACCCTTTCTAATATATCCTATATTCAAAACCTCAGAATCTGAAGTTACTAATGCCCATACTTTCCGCCCTGCATATTGGCCTCCCTCATCAAAGGTAAGTTCTTTTATATCGATACCGTTATTTTTAAGATATTCCAATTTTGTCTTTTCTAAATCATTGGCAATACGAACCCACTCTTTCATTTTAGGAGTAAGTTTCCCCGCATATCTTCGGGGCCATGTACGAATCGTATTAACCGTAAGACCTTGTAGAGGTCCTTTTGAAATTAATCCTTCTGGATTCAACTTGCCAAAAATATCCTCTAGTGTTCCAAGTGCCTTTAATTGCCTCATAGCAGTCTTAGTTCTGGTATCTACCAAATCTCGCAATACATCCCTAGTACGAAAAGATATATCTATTTCATCTTTGGGAACTGCACTAGGATTGAATAGTCCCTGAATATTTCTGATTACAGGCTTATTAGCTAATGTTCTCCATACATTAGGATTTATCATAATCTTAGAAGTCTCTTCAAAATCAGGTAGATCATCCATAATGGCCCTACTTCTTGTAGGTACAGTACCAAAAATATCTTCCACGGCAGTTGGTACTTCAGCAGGACCAGGGGCAGGCACAGCTTCATCAGCAGCCCGCACGGCGGGGGCGGTAGGAACATCAGCAGCCCGTGCGGTGAGAGCCTCAAAATATTCGTCTTCACCATATTTGCGTATAAGTTCTGTTTCATAAGCATCAACAGCATTTTGAGATTGCCGATATGATGCGGAGATGCGTTCTGTCCTAGGTGTTTCTTCTATAATATCTTGGAATATAGCCCGGGCCTGTTCAGCAAGTGGATGATTATTAGGTACCTCTAAAATACTTAATTGATCTGCCAGCTTCGCTTGCTCAACGGAACTCTTTGATCGGTTATATCGTTTCCAAGCCAATTTGTTATATATGTCACCTATGATATTCTCCGCTTCTTTACTCCCTAATCTAACCCCTGGATGAAGATAAGAGGTACGACTCCATGATTCTGAGACATCTTTGATTGCCTCACTAATATCTTCCTTTGTAGCAGGCCCCTTTAACGTAGACGATTTTAATTTCCCTATTGCCGCTTTAAGATACGCGGCGTCGTCTACCTCCCCAATAGCGTCACGAGCTTTATATAAATTCTCTAATTTCTGAAACTCCTGATCTGTAAGTACCCCTCGTGGCACGTCGAATTGCGTGAATGACTCATCAGAACCTGTGTATGTCCTGAGTGTGGGCACAGCTTCATCAGCAGCCCGTGTGGCGGGGGTGATGGGGGCATCAGCGACCTGTTTAGCAGCTATGGGGGCTGCTTGCTTAGTAACTCGTGCGGCGACAGGAGCAGCAGTTCTAGCAGCAGTTCTAGCAGCAGCCGTAGCGGCAACCTTTGTAAGTCCACCGTATAAGCCAAGCCAAGGTACAAGCTCAACAGGATCAGTAGCAATTTCTATGGGCAAAGACTGCCACAACGGTATTTCCCCAGATGCTTTTGCCTGCTGATATGCAGCTTGCATGGAAGCTATCTTTCCATGTCCCTGCATCTCTAACTCCGATTGCCTACGTCTTAGACCAGGCTCAAAGGCCCAATTAACTGCTGCTGGAATAGGCTCAATTATATCTCCCCAAGTTTGCGCTGCTTTAAACATTTCTTGGCCTGGGAGTGTGCCTATTGGAGTTTGGGGTTCTTCTGTAATTTGACCCAGTGTAATAGGAGCTACGGTTTCTTTTAGATATTTCCTAAAACC
>Ga0208315_1001014_pt1 | contig 15915 bp, 16 predicted proteins | sample MalvireepMed_215_FD_184239 | JGI IMG/M metagenome (GOLD analysis project Ga0208315, IMG submission 184239) | Marine viral communities from the Global Malaspina Expedition - Malaspina viral metaG DeepMed_215 (SPAdes) (version 2) | ecosystem: Environmental > Aquatic > Marine > Oceanic | place... | reverse complement strand
ACCTTGGCAAGATTAGGATGGGGAAAAATGTTAGATACTTTAGGGCATATGAGGATCATTACATTAGAATTGATGACAATAAAGTTATGACAGATAATTTAGGCGAATTACCTGGTCTTGTTGAGTCCCAACAAGAAGAACAACCTGTATTAGCCGAAGCAAAACCAAAACCAGCTGTTGAAACAAAGCCATTATCTGAACTCAGTTCTGCATTCTTCTCTGAACAAGTTGAGCAGGAACCAGCTGCTGTGGAAACCGAGGTAACACCAGAACCAGCTGCTGTGGAGACCGAGGTAACACCAGAACCAGCTGCTGTGGAAACCGAGGTAACACCAGAACCAGCTGCTGTGGAAACCGAGGTAACACCAGAACCAGCTGCTGTGGAGACAGAAGTTGCGCCAAAAGAAACTAAAAAGAAGGTTATGAAAACTAAATCGCCAACTAAGAAGAAACCTACTAAGAAGAAATCAGTCACTAAGAAGAAACCTACTAAGAAGAAATCAGTCACTAAGAAGAAACCTACTAAGAAGAAATCAGTCACTAAGAAGAAATCAGTCACTAAGAAGAAACCTACTAAGAAGAAATCAGTCACTAAGAAGAAACCTACTAAGAAGAAATCAGTCACTAAGAAGAAACCTACTAAGAAGAAGAGAGCCTGATAGTATCATTCATACTAATAATTTCTACGTGCGGCTTTTATTCTAAAATAATGTTGATTCTCTATCATGTTATTATGATGGGACTCGTCATCCCACCATTTTTTTTATTTCAACCGAACTACAAATGATTTTAAAAATTATTCAGACTAATTTTTTGCCCAAGTTTTACTATGACACTTACACTTGCAATTATCCCCACAAAAATTTGTGGCACAATACGAACATCTAAGCTTCATCATGGGTAAATCATACAAAATTTCTATTTAAACCGCAAATCAAATACAGTCTCATAGATTCAAAAATTACTTTCTTTTCTGCTTAAATTAAATAGTTAAACAATAAGATATCATTATGACAGGACAAAAGATAGATGGGATTGAAGTATCAACTGCGGTCAAAGAGATTTTAAAAAGTGCAATTGAAAAACTAAATTCAGAAGATGTGGTACCATGTCTAGCTACAGTGTTGGTGGGGGATGATCCAGCATCTGCAACATATGTAAAAAATAAACATAATGCATGTGAAAAAGTTGGGATTAAAACAAAGGATCATAAGTTATCTGCCGATACGACACAAAAAGAACTTGACAAAATTATTGATAATCTAAATAATGATAAGGAAGTACATGGAATTCTAGTTCAATTACCGCTACCAAAACAACTTAACGAATTTGCAACTATCACAAGAATATCTCCAATAAAAGATGTTGACGGGTTAACACCACAAAATGTTGGATTGTTATCAATGGGAAAATCCATCTTAAAGCCATGTACGCCATCTGGAATAATGGAGATGTTTTATTATTACAAGATTAATCTTCAAGGAAAAAATGTGGTTATGATTAATAGAAGCAATTTGATAGGAAAACCACTATATCATTTACTATTACAAAATAATGCTACTGTGGTTACATGTCATTCAAAAACTGAAAATCTCCATGAATATTGCAAAAATGCAGACGTAATTATAACAGCTGTTGGTGACAGAGCAAAATTCAAGTTAACTTCTGATATGATAAAACAAGATGCCATAGTGATTGATGTTGCAATTTCAAGGCATGAAGGTAAACTGGTTGGCGATGCAGATTATGATGATATAATTCAAAAAGCGTCATGGGTCACACCCGTTCCTGGTGGTGTTGGACCTATGACAGTTGCCATGTTACTAAAAAATACTGTGACCGCTGCATCATTGAGTAAAGAAATTGTCGGTTAATACTCAAAAGGCTGCGCTAAGAAAACATCTCCTTGAAAAACGAGATGCAACTTCAGCTGAACTAAGAGAAATTTCAAGTGAAAAAATCCATCAAAATCTAAAAAAGATCTCTGCATACACTAATTCACAAAATATTGCTTGTTATTTTCCAATTGGCAGTGAAATCAATACTAATGATATAATGCTAGACATATTGGGACAGAATAAGAACCTGCTACTTCCTAGGATTACAAATGATAATCTTCAGTTTTGCGTTGTTTCAAATCTTGAAAAATTAGAAAAAGGAAATTTCGAAATTATGGAACCGAAAGACAGTTGTAAAAAGGCGGAAAAAATTGATTGTATACTAATACCTACAGTAGGAGTTTCAAAATCAGGTATCAGATTGGGGTATGGAAAAGGCTACTATGATAGATTTCTCTCATTGATTGACGCAGTAAAGATATCGTTGACTTATTCGAAACAAATTGTAAAATCCATACCAAATGAGTCACATGATGTCAAAATAGATTGGATAGTAACAGAAGATGAGAATGTAAAAATCTCATAGGTGAGATAAGCCTTTTTTCCCGATATCTGTCCTCAAGTATTTATTTTCCCAGGAAATTTTCTCAGTAACATCATATGCATGTTTGATGGCTGCTTCTAACGTATCACCTAATGCAGTAACACCTAAAACACGACCACCGTTTGTTATGATTTTTTTATCCAGCTCTTTTGTTCCGGCATGAAATATGCATGCATCGTCAAAAGCATTTCCTAGGCCAAAAATTTCCTCGCCTTTTGGATATGATTCGGGATAACCCTTTGATGCTAGAACAATACAAACCGCAGATTTATTTTTCCAGGAAATTAGTGACTTGTTTTCCAATGTACCTTCCACACTTCCCGCCAAGTATTCAAAAAGATCTGAATCCATTCGCATTAAGATTGGTTGACATTCAGGATCACCCATTCTAACATTGTATTCAAGAACATACGGTTCACCATCCTTTAGCATTATACCTGCATAAAGAAATCCCTTGAATGTAATTCCCTCATTTCTTAGGGATGAAATTGTTTTATCAATGATTTTTTCTTGGATTTTTTGAGAAAGATCCTTATCGATGATTGGTGTTGGGGAATAAGCACCCATGCCCCCAGTGTTTGGTCCTTTATCATTATCAAATATTCTTTTATGATCTTGGCTTGTAGCCATTGGTATTGCAATTTTCCCATCAGACAATGCAATGTATGATGCCTCTATGCCATCAATTCTTTCCTCGATTATGATATTGTTTCCTGCATCTCCAAATTTTTTATCCACTAACATCATGTCTACAGATTTTTCTGCTTCGGCTTTACTATCGCAAACAATCACGCCCTTACCAGCCGCAAGGCCGTCAGCTTTTATGACAACATTATGTTCAATTTGGTTAACGTATTCTTTTGCCTTTACTGCATCGTCAAACACCTCAAATGCGGCAGTAGGAATATTGTTACGCTTCAAAAATTGTTTAGCCCAAATTTTACTTGACTCTAATTGTGCAGCTTTTTTTGTTGGTCCAAATATCTTCAAACCCATTTCATTAAACATATCAACAATACCCATCGCAAGTGGTGCCTCTGGACCAACAACAGTAAAACAATTATTCTCAGACGCGAATTTGGCTAACTCACCTAAATTATCGACTGATATTGGTACATTGTTTAATGTGCCACCATTCCCAGGCGCATGAAAAACTGTATTAACATTATCACTCTGACCTAGTTTCCAGCCAATAGCATGCTCTCGTCCACCAGAACCAATTACAAGAACATTAACCAATATCTGAATCTTAATTATGATCTATATATTCCAAGATTAAACTATTGATTTTTTAAAATCGCGAGAATTTTTGGTAATGCATTAGCAGAAGTAGTCTGTATTGAAAGATCCATATCATTTGACATGACTGTTTTTTCAGGATTTACTTCAATCAGCGTTGCGCCATTTTGTTTTGCATAGATTGGTAGCGTATTCGCAGGCGAAACAGCCAGAGATGTTCCTGCTATAATCATCATGTCACATGTACTAGCTTCTTCCATTGCATTTTTCCAAACATCTTGTGGCAATGCTTCTCCAAACCAAACAACGTCAGGTCTGAGCATATTACCACATTCACATTTGGGTGGAAGCGATTCAAAATTCTCAGTTACATTATCAGAAAAATTACAAACTGTGCATTTAATCCGAATTATACTACCATGCAGTTCCAAAACATTTGTGCTGCCTGAACGCTGATGCAGTCCATCAATATTCTGTGTCAGTATAACTACATCCTTGAATTTTTCCATCTTGGAAATTGCAAAATGACCATCGTTTGGTTTTGCTGCCAGGATATTTTTTCTTCTATCCTCATACCATTCCCAAACTAGCTTTGGATCATCAAAAAATGCATCTATTGATGCAAGTTTCATAGGATCATGTTTTCTCCAATGACCATCTTTCCCCCTAAAAGTAGGAATTCCGCTTTCCTGAGAAATTCCTGCACCAGTTACAAAAACTATCTTTTTAGAATCTCTTAATTTCTGACTAACATTGTCAAACATTTTCATTCAACTTATGTCTGACAATTCACGTAGTATTATAAGAGATAAATGTACGTGAGCGATATATGGAATTAACAAATGAGTTTAATCTAAAAGAGATTGAACAGAGTACCAAGGATTATCTCTCAAAACTAGATTTACAAAAGATGATTGACGATTCATCAGACAAACGAGATAAAATTATGTTCATTGAGGGACCACCTACGCTAAATGGTGAACCTCATGCAGGTCACCTTAGGGGTCGTGTCTTCAAAGACTTGTGGTACAGATTTAACACACTGAATTTAAAAAATGTAATTTTTAATGCGGGATGGGATACACAGGGTCTTCCAGTTGAATTACAGGCTGAGAAGGAACTTGGAATCACAGATGGGAAGAGTGGAATTACAACCGAACAACAGATTGAAAACTTGGTTGCTCAATGCAAAAAAATTGTTTCAAAATTTCATCAGAAATGGATTGATGTTGACGAAAAACTAGGAATGTCACTTAATCAAGAAAATGCATACTGGACATACAAGGATGAATATATTGAAAGGGAATGGCAGTTACTAAAACGGGCTCATGAAAATGATATCCTTACAGAAGGGTATAGAGTTGTTGCATACTGCCCAAGCTGCCAAACTTCGTTAAGCCACTCTGAAGTTAACCAGGGTTATGAGATGGTTCAGGATCCTTCTTTGTATTACAAGGTAAAATTGCAAGACGAAGATGTATATCTGATTGTCTGGACTACTATGCCGTTTACACTTGTAACAGATGCAATGGTTGGATTCAATCCAGATGAAGAATATGTTTACGTATCAGCAGGCAACGAAACATGGATTGTTGGAAAAATTCGTCTTGAGGAATTCATGAAAGAAGCAAAGGTGGAAGATTACAAAGTACTAAAAACAGTAAACGGTTCTGAATTTGAAGGTAAAAAATACACGCACCCCCTTCTAGGCGATATCTCTGGCTTGGAAAAAATGTCAAAGCTAGAAAATTATCACATTGCAGTTGCTGAGAAATTTGTTGATGTTAATGCTGGCACAGGTATAGTTCATCTTTCCCCAGCTAACGGTGAGGATGACTATAACATTGCGATGAAACGGAAAGTTGAGATTTTCTCCCCCATTGACGATGAGGTAAAGTTTACGGAAGATGCTGGCAAGTATGCTGGAATGTTTGTACGTGATGCTGATGAAAAAATTGTGCAAGACATTAAAGACAAAAATGCATTGGTAAGAATCGGTAAAATCAAGCACAAATACCCACTATGCTGGCGCTCTCAACACAAGCTAGTTTGGCTTGCGCGAAGAGAATATTTTTACATGCTTGATAGACTTGATGATAAGGCAGTTGACGCCGCACAAAAAGTGGAGTATTTTTTTGACCAACCGAAAAACAGATTTTTGGAAATAATTAAAGAAAAACATCCATGGTGTATCTCAAGAGAAAGATTCTGGGGTTGTCCACTACCAATCTGGAAGTGTACTGAATGTGAAAACATTGAAAGACTATTTTCAAGAAAAGAAATTGTTGATGTAGCAGATGACCTTCCCGATGGACCTGACTTTGAGCTACACAGACCATGGATAGATCGAGTTTCTATCAAATGTAAAAAATGCAGTGCAAAGATGCAGCGTGAGGAATTTGTTTTAGATACTTGGCATAACAGTGGTGCTGCGCCTTTTGCCTCATTAAGCGACGATGAATACAAAAAAACCATACCGGCTCCATTTTTTACGGAAGGTATTGATCAAACACGTGGATGGGCATACACGCTTTTAATTGAAAATGTAATTTTTAATAATAAAGATACTTCGCCATACAATTCATTTCTATTCCAGGGACATGTTCTTGACGAGAAAGGCAACAAGATGAGTAAGAGTACTGGCAATGTACTTGATGCTGCTGATCTACTTGATGAATATCCAGTTGATCTTGTCAGATTCTACTTCATGTGGAAATCAAGTCCAATTGAAACTCTAAATTTTAGTACAAAGGAATTAATGTCAAGACCGTATCAAATCCTAAGCACACTTTTTCACATTCATTTGTATTTTAAACAGAATAGTGAATACGACAAATTCAACATTAATGAAGCAACTGTTGGATGGGCAAAGGACAACGACATGCTTACCTCTACGGACATCTGGTTACTATCAAAACTTCAAAAAACAATTGAGATATCAACAATGTCAAATATTGAATGCAAATTCCACGAATCCGCAAGTGCCGTAGAAGATTTTCTGATTAATTCACTAAGCCAAATTTACATTCCAATCACAAAGATAGAACTTTGGAATGACGATGAAAATAAAAAAGATAGAAGGCATGTTATCTATGCAATTATCGCCGAGTCATTGAAAACGCTAGACATTTTGATACACCCGTTTTCGCCGTTTACCAGCGAGTATCTGTATACGACCACATTTGGAGACGAAGAATCAATACTTTTGGAAACATGGCCAAAATCTACACCTGCATTAGTCAATGAAAGTGTTGAAGAATCATTCGACATAATGAATGAGATTGTTTCGGTTTGTGCTGCTGCACGAATGAAGGGAAAGTTGAAAAGAAGATGGCCATTAAAACACGCGATAATTTGTGTGGAAAAAGGTCTGCAGAAGAAAATTGAACTGCTATCAGAACTATTACAATCCCAACTAAATGTGGAAGATTACAAAATTATTGAACTTGAAAATCATGAGGGAATATCAGAAATGCTAGAGATGAAAAAATCTGGCGTCCCAGTTATCCCGAAGATAGAACTTAACCGAAAAACCATCGGTCCAAAGGCAAAACAGAATCTTAGTAAGCTACTAGAAATTTTCTCTGAAACGAAACCTGATGAGATAATACAAGGGCTCGAAAAAGATGATTCGTTTACATTTGATGTTAATGGAACAAAAATTTCTTTAGACACAGATGATTTCATAATCGAGTTTGATGTTCAAGAAGGTTTTGCATTCTCAAGAAGAAATAATCTGATAGGAATCATCTCAACTGAAAGAAATGATGAATTGATGGCAAAAGGTCTAATCAAGGATCTTGCCAGAAGACTACAAGCATTGAGAAAGGAGAGGGGCTATAATCCAACTGATGTATTGAATACAGCCTCTATATTGGATCTTGATGAGGAATCGTTATCCATGATAAAAAATAAAACCGAAGAACTTTCGTTTTTGGTTAGAGTTAAACAAGTAAACTTTACACAAACCTGCAAAAAATACAAAGATGACGATATAGATGGTCAAAAAATTAGAATTTCTGTTGAATAGTAACGCAACAATCATCATAAATACAAAAAATGTATAGATTATCTATGGTCAAGCAGATTAGTCTTGATTCGTGGTCTCTCCAACATCTGACAGATCTTCTAAAAGATGGGTCACGGATTGTTGCCAAAACAAACAAACCCATAGTACTTTATCGCCAGACCATGGAGGAAGAAGATGGTTCGTATGAAGAGATAGTTTGTACGCTAACAAATGATTACATTGTTGAACAATTAATAATATCTGGAGGAATGGTGATACCAGAAATTAAGCAACAATTAGTGTTCAAATTAGAGGAATTTCCAGATAGGCTTTTGAGAAAGAGCAAAGATTTGTTCTTAGAAACTGTTGAACTTTTAGAAAAAAAATTAAAGTGACGGGATTACTGCTACGATTATAAACTTCCCAATACGACAATTTTTGTGAGATTATTAGAATATCAGGCTAAGGAATTATTCAAGGAGTATGACATCAGGGTTCCAGATAGTATTGCCTCAAAGGACATAGAAAGTGGGAGAAAGGATGCTGAAAAAATTGGATATCCGTTTGTGATAAAGGCTCAAGTTCCTGTAGGCGGTCGTGGAAAGGCTGGTGGAATACAAAAGTGCCATAATGAAGATGAATTTGAATTGAAATATCCGCAGGTTCTAAACATGTCAATCAAGGGCGAAAAAACCAGAGCTGTTCTACTTGAAAAGATGTCAGAATATGAAAAAGAAATCTACCTGTCATTGTTTCTTAACAGGAGTAAGAGATGCTATACAATAATTGCCTCGGCAGAGGGCGGAGTAGAAATTGAATCAGTGAAGGACCAGGTGATTCGAGAAGTTGGTTCAGGTGATGTTACAAAAAAAGTTGCTGAAGAAGTAGCAAAGGAAATTGGCATTGGTGAAAATTCAATACCTCACTTTGTAGACATTTTACAAAAACTATCAAAATTAACTGTAGAGAAGGAAGCGGAATTAACAGAGATTAATCCACTGGTAATCCTTAAGGACGGCTCAATGATGGCACTTGATGGCAAGATTATGACCGATGATAATTCTAACTTCAGACATAAGGAACTTGCAAAATATCATGAACAGACAGAGCTTGAAAAGAAGGCAGAAGAAAGTGGATTTTCACTTGTAGAATTGGATGGCAACATAGCTGTTATTGGAAACGGTGCGGGTCTTGTAATGTCAACACTTGACATGCTAACCGATAATGGTGGAAAGGCTGCTTGCTTCCTAGATGTTGGTGGTACTGCAACGGAGGAATCTGTCTACGAAGCTTTAACGCTAATCAGCAAAATGAAAAATGTCAAGGCAGTTCTGGTAAATTTGTATGGTGGAATAGTAAAAACAACTATTGTGGCATCCGCATTTCTCAAAGCCTATGATGATAAAATAATAATTTTACCTGTTTTTGCCAGACTAATGGGTGCAGAATCAGACAAATCAAAAGAAATGCTGAAAGACAGTGAAACAAAGTTAGCACCGTCTATTGAGGAGGCAATCAACAAAGTTGTCATGGAGGTCAATAAATGACAGAAATCTTTGAACTTTTAAAAGGAAAACAAAACTCAAAGGGTGATTTTCAAAAACAGCCCGTAATCGTACAAGGAATCACGGGAAAATTTGGCACGCGACATACAAAACTGATGATAGAATATGGAACCAACATAGTTGCAGGTGTCACTCCCGGCAAAGGCGGGCAAAAATTTGAAAACACGGTTCCGATTTATGAGACAGTCAAGGAGGCAGTTGACAAAACAGGCGCAAAAATTTCCATCATGTTTGTTCCGGCTAAATTCTTTTTAGGTGCGGCGAAAGATGCGCTAGAGGCTGGAATAAAACTGCTTGTTGCTATTCCAGAGCATGTACCAGTACAAGATACAATGAAAATAGTTGAGATTGCAAAACAAAAAGGCGCGATAGTTATTGGTCCTAATACACCTGGAGTTATGATACCAGGATTAATCAAGATTGGAATCATGCCTGCGTCACCATTCAAGTTTGGAAACACAGCAGTTCTATCAAAAAGCGGGACGTTACTTTATGAGATTGGTAACAATCTTTCAAACTCTGGATTTGGGCAATGCATAACAATTGGTATTGGAGGAGATCCAATTAACGGTACTAGACTTGTAGATGCGTTTGATATGGTAAAAGACTACCCTGCTCTTGACGGCATTGTTGTTGTAGGCGAAATTGGCGGGGACGCGGAAGAAGTTTTAGCCCAAAAAATAATTGATGAGAACTTCGAAAAGCCTGTTGTTGCGTATATAGCTGGTAGAAAAGCCCCAAAAGAAAAGAGAATGGGACATGCCGGTGCAATTGTAATGGGAAATTACGGATCAGCTGAATCTAAAATAACAATGTTTTCAAGAGCCAATATCCCAGTTGCCAAAAGGCCAGTAGAACTGCCTATATTATTAGCTGGAAAAATGGAAAAAAAATAGTTTATACGGAGTAATTTTGAGGTGAAATCAGTATGCCAGTAACAGATCCTGAAAAAAAACAGATTGCACAAAAGGCACGACTCCACATGAAAATTTGCTTTACATGCGGAGCACGAAACCCAATGAGTGCAACAAGATGCAGAAAATGTCATAACAGCTATCTGCGACTGAAAAATAAGACCCTAGGAATCAAAAAAACATAAACTATAGTTTGATGGTTACTTCCTCGCCGTTATCGATTGGCACAGTAACTGACTGAACATTTGGATTACTTCTAACATGGGATAAATAATCCGCCATCATTTCGTTGAACCTTTCCGGAAGCAGAATGTTATCAGCCCCAATTATCCCGCCCTTTCTTACCAGAGGCAAGCACAGATCAAAATATTCGATATAACTTTCCTTATCTGCATCAATGAAAATAAAATCAAAATAATTTTCACCGAACTCCTCCTTTATCTCATTCAAAATTTTTCTAGCCTCCCCCTTCCTGATTTTAATTAGAGAGCTTACTCCAGCCTCCTCAAAGTTCCGTGTTGCGTTATCAATCTTGAATTGCTCCCTGTCAATTGTTATAATCTGGCCATCAGATTTGGTGTTTAACATTACCGCGTCGGCAAACCAGAGCCCAGAATAGCCCACGGACATACCTATCTCAAGAATTTTTTTGGCGTTTATGGACATTAGCAGAGTGTTGTAAAACATTCCAATGTTTCTTGATATGCAGTTCAGTCTCTTCTCGCCGGGAATTTCATCCCGGTGGCTGTTCTCATAGTCAATGTCCTTTTCTAATCTCGATAATACGTTCTGGATTTTTTCATTTACCATTATTCTTTAAATTACTTGGTGCGTGATATATAATGTTGGCAGAATCGGCAAAAAATCTCGTACCTAAATTTTTTGATGAGACCGGGGCAACATATGATGGCGTTGTTTCGTATGGCACACTAGGGAAGGACAAGTATTGGAAGAGAAAGATACTGGAACAAATTTCTGACGGAGATTCTTTCTTGGATCTCGCATGTGGCACTGGCATTCTGACCAGAGAAATTGCGGAAAAATTTCCCAGTGCGAAGATAGTTGGCATTGATATCACCCAAAGTTATCTTGATGTAGCTAAACAGAATTCAAATTCTTTTGACAACATCTCGTTCATCCTTGACGACGCAGAAAAATTCAAGCTGGATTCAAAGTTTGACTGCATCACCGGATCCTATCTGCCAAAGTACTGTGATCCGGAGATACTTGTAAAAAATTGTATAGCACATCTCAAGCCAGGCGGAAAAATCATCTTCCATGATTTCACATATCCAAAAAATCCAGCTGTCAGAGGGCTGTGGAACTTCTTTCTTACCTTCCTGCGGCTGGTTGGATGTTTCATTCCAAGTTGGAAGGACGCGCTAATCGGACTGCCAAAATTAATTCGAAAAACCAAGTGGCTGGACAGTTATTCTGATGTAATGAAGAAAAGTGGGTTGAAGGTGAGCCACCAATATCTTACATACGGCGCAGCCGCAATCCTAACTGGTACAAAATAAGTATGGTATATTTTTAAAAATCTCAGAGATGAAAGCACTAGTCTATGAAAATTACGCACAGAATGATGATTTTAAATCTATTTTACAGATAAAGGACATTCCAGAGCCCACACCAAAACCAAACGATGTAATTTTTCGCGTAAAGGCTGCGGCATTAAACTATGATGACATATGGGGCATGAGAGGAAAGCCACTCGCAGTTCCATTGCCACACGTTTCCGGAACTGATGCCGCGGGCGAAGTAATCGCAATTGGTGATAGCGTAAAGAACATCAAAGTTGGAGACAGAATAGTTTCCCATGGAAACGTGTCATGCCGCGTCTGTGCACTATGTACCGATGGCAGGGAATATGATTGTAGACAACGAAAAATTTGGGGATTTGAAACTGGACCGCTTTGGGGTGGCTACTGTGAAGTTGCACACCTTCCAGAAATTAACGTCCTAAAAATTCCAGACAATGTAAGTTATGATGAAGCTGCGGCTGCATCGATGACTCTTCTAACATCATGGCACATGTTGGTTGGACGAGCCAAGATTAAGCCGGGCCAAACCGTTCTCGTCATGGGTGGCAGTTCCGGTGTTGGGATATTTGGAATTCAGATTGCAAAACTGTATGATTGTATAGTTATTGCCACGGCAAGTCCTGACAAACTGGAAAGGCTCAAAGAACTTGGAGCAGATTATGCCGTAGATCATAGAAAGGAAGACTGGCACAAAGAAGTCAGAGGAATAACCAAAGAGATTGCAAAGAGAGACGGTGTCTCGCCGGGAGTTGATGTAATCTTTGAGCACATTGGAGGCTCCCACTGGAACAAGGAACTGACCCTGCTGAAATATGGCTCAACAATCGTCACCACGGGGGCTACGACCGGATATGATGTGCCAACCGACCTGCGTCACATATTTTTCAAGGGCATCAACATTTTGGGCTCCACACAGGGAACTCGCGCCGAGTTAGAGGCTGGATTTCACTGGATGGGTCAGGGAAAGATAAAGGCAATTATTGATTCTGTCTTTACACTTGAGAATGCGGTGGAGGCTCACAATAAAATGCTCAACGGAAAAGGGCTGGTCGGAAAGATAATCCTCAAGCCGAACTAAAACCTTACAATAAGAAATATTGCAGTGCCAACCAAAACTCCAATCGTAAGAAGTTTTAGAATGGTTTCGCATCTTTTAATCTCTGAATGACTTCCGTTATCGCGCCTCAGGTGCTTGTACTTTCTTGATGTCGTTATCAAAATGTAAGTTATGACCGAAGAGATTCCGCAAAGTATGATTGCCTCCAGCGATATTGAGTTGGTCTGGATTGCCGAGCCGGCAAAAATTGGCAGTATAGCCCATGCAACTATGGTTGTCGAGTTGTTGTGGAACCTTCCCCCGAACAATTCCAAATTGTATGCAAACAGAAAGAACCCTTCCGCAATTCCTATCGCAAACAGCAGAGGTGAATCCAAGAAGGCATAGTACATTCCAATTGTAAATGCAACTCCCAGCACAATCATTGATACAGCCCAGAGTTTCCTCTTTGGCAAATCTCCCCATGGCTTTGTCTTTCCGCCAACCGCGTCCAGCAGATGGGCTGAGACACCAAGAGCCAGAAAATAAATCACACAAACTGCAATGAGTCGCTCCGTTTCAAAAGAGCCGGAGAGCGAGCCCCATGCCGCAAAGCAGGTGACGATGCTGGTGTATGGCAAAAACAGCAGGCCTATTGTTACTCGAAAATTTCTAGAGCCAAATTTTGGAACGAACCATTCTGACGTCCTATCCCGAAGCATGGAGACTGTAGAACAAAGTATGTTTTTAACTTAGTTTTGCTGAGCAGATGATTTTATAGTATGAAAAAGGAACAAGACTATGAATCGCTATAAGAAATTTATCAAGAAAGGCGTAAGTGAGCAGATTTCAAAAATACCATTTCATAACTATGCGCCAATGAAGCGCCTTTCGATGCTGAGCAAGAAACGATTTCCAAGTTCGAATACCCATGTTGCTGTTCACTTTGTCAATGGCAACCATAAAAAAATGTCAGAGTACAGCATGCTGCACAAACATAGTGCGGATGAAATCAACCTAATCGTTTCTGAAAATTCAAAATTGAAATATGAAATTCAGCTAGGTGATGAAACATACAAGGTGTCTTCCCCGTCAACTGTTTTCATTCCAAAAGGGGTAAGGCACAAGGCGAAATTCATATCTGGAAAAGGAATTTTTGTCTGCATAATTTTGTCTGGGAAATACAAATCATCAAAATAATATTACTTGTGAAACATTTTCCCAAATCCGAATTTCTTTCCAGAATTATTTTTAGCTGATTTTTTTATACTTTCCCTGTCGTCAATGTAATCATACGTGATGTCTTTCCCGCCAAGGCTGATCAGCTTGTCCCGCTTCAGGTCACGAATCTTGATTTTCTTGCCATTCTCAAGATTGATAATCGCATCATCACTTATGTCAAATCCAGAACCCTGATCATAAAATCTAATCTTACCGCCCTTCTTTAGAAAGAACTCAACATCATAGGTCACCTTTGTCCCATAGACTAGAATGTTTTTTCCCGTGACCTTGATGTTATCCACCAGATTAAGGGTGATAATCGTATCCGCATCAAGCTTGACGGTGTCTCGTACATCTCCCGTCACTATTTTGCCGTTTGGTGCACTGAGCTCAGAAAAATGTTCTCTGACAGTGGTCATTCCAACCCTGCCCTGTGGATCCTCAACACGCTGCCTTATGCCCCTGACACTGCCAACTTCCATGTCACCATTATCCACGGTAATTTTTGCGCCACCGTCAATGTCATACTTGTTTCGTATGGAGTCAATCATTCGAAAATCACCGTTTGTAATGCGTATGCGAGTCTTGTGTTTTTCATACGGACTGATGTACGGGCTTGTTACACTGCCCCACATTATCACGGGATTATCATATGTAAAATTGCCAGCCCAAAACTTTCCCTTGATTGTAAGTGTCTTGGTTATTTTTCTTTCAAATTCCATCTGGCCTAATTCTTTCGAGCCAAACAAGCGCTGACCAATAGCACTGGCACGGTTAAGAGCACCAGCCCATTCCTGTGCAGTTTTCATTTCACGTGAAATGTCCTGAGACAATAGAAGATTTTTTCTCCGCTGGTCAGCATCGGAATCACCAGAATAGAATTTTGCCTTCTCCTTTCTTTCATCAGCACTGTCAGGATATGTTTTCCCATTCTGCAAGTCTTCATATGCACGCTTGATTTTTTTGAACTGCTCATCATCACCACCCCTGTCTGAATGAAGCTTAAGAACCAAACTTCGATAAGCCATGCGTATATCCTTTTTAGATGCCCCAGATTTTATCTTTAAAATATCGTAATTATTTTCTACCATCCCATACCTTTTATTGTTTAGAAATTTAAATTATCTTCATGGCTATGGGAAGAGACCCTAGTGTAGTTGGCATTGAGGTTCTGAAAAAAAATGGAATTGATGTTGATAAACTCATCAAGGAATTAGTGACCAATGCGTCTGTTGAATTCACAGCTTATTACTACTTCACATTACTACGGGCAAATTGCACTGGCATGGAAGGTGAAGGAATCAAAGGTGTGATTGAAGACGCAAGGCTTGAAGATCTCAGCCACTTTGAATCATGTATTGAAAGAATCTATCAGCTTGGTGGCTCTCTGCCAAAGGATGCCACTGATTTCATTAAGATGTCGGGCTGTGAGTTTCTTCAACTGCCTCCAAACCCAACTGACATAAAAGCAATTTTAGAAAAATGTCTAAAGGCAGAACAAGGCGCGATTGTTAACTGGGATAGGGTATGCCAAATGACAAGTGGAAAAGATCCAGCCACATTTGACATTGCAAAGGACATACTTGCCGAAGAAATTGAACACGAATCATGGTTCCTCGAGCTTTTGTATGCAAGACCATCTGGTCACATGAGAAGAAAATATTCTGGAGAAAGACCACACACACAAAAACATTCTAGAGCACTTGGCTAGGTATAGAATTAATACAACTATAATTTTTTTAAAGATTCAACAATTTGCTTTCCGTGATTTTTCACATCGATGTCTTGGAAAATATTTTTAATTATTCCATTTTTATCTATGATGAAAGTTGCACGCTTTGCCATCCCTGCAATGTTAGTACCCGGATATTTCTTACATGTGTCCTTCTGAGTGTCACTAAGATGCAAGTACGGAATGCTATACTCCTCAACAAACTTTTTCTGC
>Ga0208315_1001009_pt1 | contig 15992 bp, 10 predicted proteins | sample MalvireepMed_215_FD_184239 | JGI IMG/M metagenome (GOLD analysis project Ga0208315, IMG submission 184239) | Marine viral communities from the Global Malaspina Expedition - Malaspina viral metaG DeepMed_215 (SPAdes) (version 2) | ecosystem: Environmental > Aquatic > Marine > Oceanic | place... | reverse complement strand
GTACCAGACCGGCGGTGTCCTGGCTGCCCATCAGCGGCTGCGAAAACTGCACGCGGATGTGCGGCTGCGGGTAACTGAGGGTGCGCGCGGCGGTCACCTGGAAGGCGCCCTCGGCCGGTACCGGGTACTCCCGTTCGCCGCTCTCCTCCACCGCCAGCGGCTCGCCGTCCCAGCGCAGCACCACCGGCGCCGGTTCGCCGTCGCGGCGAATACCGCCGATCCGGAACCCGTGGCTGAGCCCGGCGGCGCCGTGGTGCCATTCAATCTCCAGGCGCCGGTCCGCCTGGGTGGCGGTGACCGCCGACTGGACCGCCAGCGGGTCGGCCTGATCGGCGGTGGTGAGCTCGCCGTCCAGCCGCATGCGGGCCGGCGCCTCGTCCACCGGCGCCAGGGCATCCACCCGCAGGCTCAGTTGCTGGCGCAGTACGGTCAGCGGCAGTTTCAGCGGTGGCAGGCGGTCGTCGACCCCGGACAGCTCCTGGGGAAACAGCGTCAGCGTCAATTCCCGGCCCCGTTCCAGCGGCGCGTCGGGGCGGATTTCCAGGCGGTCGCGGTCGGTGAACACCGCCTTGAAACCGACCTCCGGCGCCAGACGGGCGACGCCTTCGGCGGGCTGTTCCAGTGCCTCCTCGGCGACCACCGGGTGGGTGAAACGTACCACCAGCGGCGCGCGGGCGCTCACTGCGCCGGTGGGCCAGCTGTCCAGGTGGCTGCGCCAGCGGCTGTCCATGGGGGCGGCGTCTTCGCCGTCGCTGGCCGGGGAAGAGGTTGGCGGGGAAGTCTCCCCGCTGGAGGACGCCGGGCCGGGTTCCTCGGCGGTGTCGCAGGCCAGCAGGGAGAGGGCCAGAAACAGCACGCCTAAGTGTTGTAATCGCATTCCTTTGACCGCCTTGGGCTTATTGTTACGGGGCACGTTTTGTCACGGGGAGAGTGTTTCCGGAAAAGGTAGCACAGTTGCCAAAGGCCGCCCTCCTCGCACAAGGTAAAATCGTACTGAAATGCAGCGGGACCCGCGCCCCATGACACAGACCGCGCCATGAAGAAAACCGTATTGGCGGTTGCGCTGATCGCCCTGGCGGCCACCGCCGGCCTGGCGCTGTGGCCCGAAGACCCGGTGGCCGCCCGCTGGCAGGACTACCTGGCCCGCCTGGAACGCCTCACCCGGCAGCCGGTGCCGCCGGCGGCCGCCCTGGAGCTGCGGCCCTACCCGGGCAACGCGGCGCTGCGCCGCCAGCTGCCGGACCTGCGTACCGGGCTGCTCAACTATCTGGGTTTGCGCCATTGCGACCTGATGTCGCTGGTCAGTGAGCGCAACAGCGCCCTGGGCAAGTTGCGCAGCGCCTCCCTGCGGCTGGATTACGAGCTCACCTTTATTGAGCGAGGGCAACGCTGTCTGAACGGCGCAGCCCTGGAAGACCCGGAACTGATCGGCCTGTTGGAACGCACCCTGGAGGTAAAGCGTGACAGCCTCGGCGACCTGTTCTGGAACGCCACCTGGGCCAGCGATGAGTTGCGGGGCTTTCTGAACCAGTCGCCGGGCCCGGCCGGCGATTCCGCCCGGGGCCTGGAAGCCCTGGGCGGCCTGGCGAGCGCCGGGCGGGCGCTGCGTGAGTCGCCGCCGCCGGATGCCCTGCCCGACCTGGAACGGCACCTGGCCACCCTGGCCGGTGGCGCCGCCGGCGGCGCGGTGCTGCGCGAGATCGCCGCCGCCCGGGTGGCCCTGGAGCAGGCCCTGGGCATGCTCGAATCGCTGGACGAGGACAGCCTCTGCCCGCGGGGCCGGGCCAGCCAAAGGGCCCGCTATCTGCGCAATCTTTTGGATAGTGTCTACGGGCAGGAGGTACAACCGTATCTGGCGGATCTGGACCGTCGCCGGCGCCGGCTGGACGACCGCCTGCGGGCGTTGCGGGCGGTCAGCAGCGGCGCCAACCCGGCGCTGGATCAGTGGCTGGCCCACTATTTCGGCCCCCGGGGCCAGGCAGCGCGCCTGGATCAGGCGCTGCGGGCCCACACCGAGCGCTGGCAGACCGTGCTCGGAGCCTGCGGGCTGATGCCCGGGGGCGGCTGATCAGCGACGGCGAATTATTGGCCAACGAAGCGTTTATGAACGGCTGTACAGCTAATGTTTTTGAAATCGGTCACAGACATACTCCCATTCGTCGACGAGGTCCCATCCGTCGACTAGCGGAGTACTGCTCCGTGATAGCTCTCCCGAGCCAAACGATTCATCGGCGTCCTCTGGACGCCGTTTTTTTTGGCTAGCCGGACCGCAGCATGAAGGTCTGGTATTCCAGGCGGCCCATGCTGCGCTGCACCAGCCAGAGCCCGACCACCACCGATACCGCCAGCGCCAACAGGAACCCATAGCCGAAGAACTGTGGGCCTAACTGAAGGCTGACCAGAGTCAGCATCACGTTAAGCACCAGGAACAACGCGGTGAGAAAAACCAGGATGCGGCGCTGATCCAGATAACAGAACACGTTAATCACCGCCAGGAAGACCACCTGCAGGCCTGCCGCCACCAGTTGCACCTTGAGCAACGGCAAGTACAGATTGGAGATGCCCAGGGTAACGAAAATGTCCGGCGCCACCACCATGATCAACAAGGCACCGATGGCCTGGATCTTCACGATCTGAAACACACCCAGGCGAATGGTGGAGACCATTTGGTTGCGCATATCTTCAATATACGACAAGGATCCGCCTTCCCGAACCGCGTCGTAGAAATTGCTGTAGTACTCCACGAAGTCGGTTTCCATACGCACCAGAAACACCGCCATGCCGGGGATCAGTGACAAATAGGACAAGAACACTGGAATGTCGTAAATCAAGGAGGCGCGCAGAGGCCCTATCACCGCGCTACCGGTGCCACTATCCATCCAGAAAATAATCTTGTCCGCCCATATCCCGGCGTTAAACAAAAGCCCCACCAACATCAGGCTGGGATAGAGCCAGCGGCGCTCGAACAGATTGAACGCCACCGATCGGCGCGCCGGGTAGGCGCGCACAATCAAAACCAGCATTCCGCCCAGCAGAGACACCTGACCGATCAGAAAGCCGATCAACAGCCCTTCCAGGTTCATGATACGCAGTAGAAAAGACACCCCCACCGTTAACGTGTAACCGAGGGCGTACAGCAACACGATGGCCTGATACTGCTTCATACCGGACAGAAAGATGGTGGCGATCCAGATATTACTCACCACCACGAAGCTGGCCACTAATACGACGCGAAACAGCACGCTTTGGTCCGGGAACAGAAACAACGCCACCGGTAACGCGAACAGCCCGCTAACCACCGTGACCAATAACGTGACGCCGCCGAAATTGGGCAGAATCACGTCCTCCCGTTCCTCGAAGATACGATCGGCGCAGAAGCGAGTGAAGGCCAGTTGCAAGGTGCCGGTCAGGATCAGGCTGAAGGCGATAATATAAGTCACCGTGACCTGGAACTGCGTGACCGCCTCCGCGGGCGAAACCACCGACAGACTGACCAAACCGATGATCAAAATGCCAATAATCGACAGCACCCAGGGGCCGGAACCGATTACGCCGGCGTAGGCATAGGCACGCATCATGCCCAGCAAGGTGTCCTGTCGTAATAGTTTGCGCAGCTCGAAACCGATACCCGCCATCAGCGTGCCTCCTGGTCCAGGGTAGGGACGGTGCTCTCGTTATCCGCCACCTCGGCCTGTCGTAGAAGCCCCTGGTACAGGGACCGGTAGGCAGAGAACATCATTTCCTGGGTATAGTACTTTTCCACTCTGCGAATGCCCGCCTGCTGAGCCTGGTACCAGCGCTGATCATCGCGTAACAGGTCGGCCACGGCGTGCCCCAGTGCTTCCGGGTTGGCGATACCCACCACGTCACCGGCCGACCCTAGCGCACGATCTTCTTCGCCAAAGCCTTCGATCAATTGCCGGCAAGACCCCACATCCGTGGACACCGCCGGCACCCCGGCGGCGAAGCCTTCCAAAAGCACCAGAGGCAACGCCTCGCTGATCGAACTGAGTACCACCACACCCACTTTCGGTAGCAGCTCGCTGATCTTCTGAAAACCGAGGAAACGCACGTTATCGTCAAGCTGCAAACTGCTGACCAGGGCGTGGCATTCCGCCGCGTACTCTTCGTCCTCGTCCTCCGGTCCGGCGATCCAGCCTTGCGCTTCCGGCATCACGTTGACCACGGTGCGCATCGATCTCAGGAAGGTCTTTACATCCTTAATCGGGACGACGCGGCCGATCAAACAGGCCACCGGAGGGATCGTCTCACCGCGCTGGGCGCGCACCGCTTGCATCGCCGGCAGATTGATGCCGTTGGGGATGTTTTGCGTGCGCGGTGGCGGCGCACCGTCGGCAACCTGGCGAAGACGGTTATTCTCGTAGAGAGCTACGATCTGATCCGACGCCTGGTAGCATTCGCGGCCCAACTCTTGGAAAAAATTGATCCACTTTTCGCGAAAATAGGCCATTTCCACGTTGTTGCGTTCCACCAGGCCCCGGTTATCGCTAATCCACTCACTTTGGAATAGATCTATCTTTCGCTCCTTGGTGTAAATACCGTGCTCCGAAAGCAGCAGCGGGCGGCCGGTCTTGCGGCGCAGCAGAGCGCCAAGAAATCCGGCATAGCCGGTGGAAATAGTGTGGTACATCTTGGCGGGAATAAGGTTGTCGGCGATGCGATTCAGAATCCAGATCGGCGCATGCATAATCCGCACCGTCCAGAAATAATCCACGAAAGACGGGTCACGGCTGTAGCGTCGATAGCTCTCCGAAATCAGATCCCAGCTTGACCGGCTGTGCAGAAAAGCCTCTTCGGATAAGGCGCCGCCATCCCCCAGTTCACCGATCAGCTTAGTGAACAGACGGTTACGCTCCTCGCTGACGCGGCCGCTGCGGACCATGCGGTGGAAACGATCGACGTCCTCGAACATGCTCCGGTCCCCTTGCGCGGCTTTCTTTTCCGCCTTGGTGCCCTGATCATGCAGATAGTGAACCTCCAGATGCACCACGTTATCCGGCAGGTCGTACTTCATCTCACCATAGTCCTCCGGCCGGCTGCCGACGAAACAGCAGGCGAAGGTGTACTCTGGAAACCCCCGTATAATCTGATTCACCCAACTGGAAACACCGCCGCTGACGTAGGGAAAGGTTCCCTCCAGAAGCAGACAAATATCGGCGCTGTTGGCGCGCGGCAAGCTCATGCGTCTCTCCAGTATTGGACTGATTCCTTCAGCGATGAGAACTGTGTGTCATCCGATATCGGCGTCATCAACTCTCGAACACGGCCCAACTGACCGCGAAGCAGGGCCAGTTCAGCAAGCCAGGGGTTAACCCTCGAGGGTGGCAGCCCGAGCTGACGGCAATGCAGAAAACTCTCTTCAGCGTGCTCTAGCTCTTCATCGGTCAGTAGAATACGTCCGCGGAGCAACCACATACCGGCATCATCAGGCCGCTCGGAAAGAGCGCGGTCCACATAGAACGACGCCCGCTCCAGCGCCAGCCTGCGAATGTCACCCTGCACCAGATCTTGAAAATTCAGTTCCCAGTAGAGCTCCGCGAGACGCCGATAGAGACGATAGCGGCGCGCCTGCGTAGCGCTTTCTAACAAAATAATGGCCCTGTCGATCTGCTGGGTGATTGCTTTTTCTTTTTGATCGAGAATCCCATAGGCGAGCAATCGCACGTCATCGGATGCATCGCCAAGGGTTTCACGCAATACCCGCCCCGTGGAACGGGTGGGCATACCACGCACCGTCAACATACTTTGCAGCCGGAGCTCCACGGGCGTGTCGGTGGACTTCAAAAGGCCCTTCAGGTCCTCTTGGCGAAAGCCGGCCAACGCTGGTGCGGGCACCGGCGTGAAGACCGGTGCGTCCACACCCACGAAGGGTTCGTCGCGGAACACCGCGGGCAGAAGGTAGCCAACCAACACACCTCCCAATATGCCCACCAAACCGAATACCGGCACAAAGAAAGCCAGTGAAAACGTCAACGCCCATGAGCCTACGGCGGGCTTTCGAAACCCCGAAGGCAACAATGCCCACACCGCCGACGCCAACAGCATCGACGCCACCAGATGAGTACCCAGATAGGTGATGAACAGGCTAAGCTCGCTGGACGCGGACAACAGCGATACCAGCGATGCCAGCTCCAAGACCAGGGCGTATAGCAACCAGCGGACTTCAACCATTACCGGCCTCTACCAGCATCTCTTCGATCTGTGCTTTGACCGGGCGTTTATCGAGTGAATGGTGGACATAGCTGACTCCGGCCTGCGCCAGGCTGGCGAACGCATAATCCTCGGCCAGCCACTCTTCCACACGACGCAAGAAACTCTCGAAACTGGACGGCCCCGTCATCGGCATCAATAACATCAACTGGTGACTTTCTTGATCGACCCACCAGTAACCATCCAGGTTACGGCGCCCCCGATACAGGCCTTCGACGATCTGACGGGATTGGGCGCTATCGTCCGGGGTGAATAGAATCAGCGTGGTATCGATTTTTTTCGCAGCGGACAAGTTAGCCAACGCGACCAGCTCACGGCCAAACACCGCGGGCATACCGGGCCACACGTCGATCAGGTGGTCCACCTCCGGGCCGTGCTGCACCACGTCGGCGTAGAAATTAAGCAATAGTCCGAAAAGTTGCAGGGTCTCCTGGTGAATGGAAAGAAACGGCATCCGTTCCACCACCACCATGCCGATCAGCTGTCCACCACTGTTCATCACCGGGGCCGCGACCCAGTAAATGCCGCCATACCCTTCGCCGGCCATCTGTACGTGGGCCATTTGCCGGCTTTCAAACGCATGCTTGAGCAAACGGTCTTCGAGATCCAAAGGTGCGTTCTGCCCCAACAACGCCACCGGTTCTGGATTGATGCCGCCGCCGGTTACCGCGTACAGGCCGCCACGTTGCAACTGACAATAATCCGCCAGCAAATTCAGCAGCTCATCGCCCGCGGGCAGCGCTTCCGAGTGACTCTCGTCCATCATCACGTCGCGCAGGCTGAGCAAGGCATCGCGTACCGTATAGGGGCGAACCAGCAGGTTCTCTTCCAGTCGATCATGGGATAACCGCAGCAGTACATGGCGCTGGGTAAGGTTCTGCAGCCGATCCAGGGTATAACCGGCGCGGCTTTCCGCACGGTCCAGCCGTACCCGCCACATATCGGCGAATTCACCGGTGATCAGGACAATAATATAGCCGCCCAGGAACGTGAGCTCGGGGAAGGCCAGTCCCGGATAAAGGCCCAACGCCTTGCAGGCAAACCAGGCGAGCAACAAGGTCAGCATGCCTAAGGAGCCCAGCAAGGAGCCGTACCGCAACGCCACCAAAAGCACCACCACGATGCTCCAGCGGATACCACCCTGAAACATAAGCGGATCGTCCGGGCGTACTAAAAAACCGACCAGCACCGCCATTACCACCAACAGGGGCGCTTCCAACCAGGCCATGGCCCCCAGCTTGGGGGGCGCGAGAAACCGCGCCAGGCGATTGTCGCCGAGGTTGCTGAGCATCAGTCGATCACCGGCGCGATCAGATCGTCAATAACACGCTGCCCGGTCTCGCCCAGTGACTGACGGGCCCAACCGGCACGCGAACCGGTGCCGCTGTAAAGCAGCTCACCGGCGGGGTCACGGATCTCAATCATCACGCCCACGGCGGGCTCGCCGTCGACGCCGGTTTTATAACGCCACTCATGGACCACGCCGGACACCACATAGCGCCCGTTCTGCTCGGCCACCCAGGCGCGCACGGCCTGCCGGCTTTCCTCCGAGCCCGCCTCGAACAACACGCCTTCGCCGTTTTCCTGCTCGAAGGCCACCACCGGACGAGCTCCGTGTTGGGCGAGCACCGCTTCGACGATAGCCTGGGCGCGTAGGCCGGCCTGGGGCGTGGTGGTTCGATTGGTCAACGGCAGCACCAGCCAGCGCGCCTGCCGCTCGAACGACACATCCTGGGTACTGCGCATATGCGTCGAGCACCCGGTCAGCGCCAGTACGGCGGTGCAGAGTACGATTAATGACAATTTCATGCGTTTCTCCTGATAAACCCCTGTTAATAGTAGAACCGGTAATCGAACCCGGCGCGATAGCTGTCTTCATCGGCCCCGCCGGTATTCAGCCCGCGCTCCAGATAGAAGCGCCAGGCGTCGCGCCCCAGCAACGGGCCTTCGGCGCCCACCCGGGCATTAAAACCAGTGCCGGAAATACTGTTGTCGGTGACGCCCAGTTCACCCCAGGCTTGAATGCGGTGTGGGCGCAAATGAACATCCGGCGACCCTAGCAGCAGCGCCAGCTCCGTCTCGCGATAGCTTTGCGGCACCGCAGGCAGCGCCTCCGCGCCAGGCTGCATCACACCGATTTCGCCACTTAACGCCCTCTGGCCACTGAATGACGCCCGGGTATGGCGCACGCGCAGGCCGGGCGAAAAGCGCGACAACCAAGGGCGCCAGGTACTCTGCGCACTGACTCGTGTGCCTTGGCCTAGATCGCGATCTTCCAGGTCCTGATAGTCATACTGCGCGACCGAGACACCATTCTGCCAGTTGGACACCGGCGACCAGCTCAGCGAGAGCGCCGCGCCCGTCCGGTCCCCGGCCAACAACAATTCCGAGGTCTCATCGGCGGGCGCCTGCCATTCATAGGAACCTTCCCAGCGCCACGCGCGGCCGAGCTCGCCGGCAAAGGCCAGGGTTAAATCGGGACCCTGGTAATCGAAAATATCGCGATGCCCGGCGCTCAGGCTGGTATCCAAACGCCGCCCTTCGCGCCGCGCCGTGACACTGAATCGCTGCTCGCGCTCATTGACCGCCAGAATCGCGTCATCGTTGCTGCTGAACCGGTGTTGTTGCGCCGTGAAGCGAAGCCCCCAGCGGTCGCCCAGAGGCTGAGTCTGAGACACTTCGACGCTGTTCATATCCAAGGCGCCCTGGCGACGGTGTTCCAGGTTGACGGCGACATTCTCTTCGGCGGGCAAAAACAGGCTTTCCTGCTGCGGGTGCTGGTCCGCCACTTGCGGTGCGTACCGCTGTTGCTCCGCCAACTGCGCGGCGGCGAGACGCTTGCGACCCAGGGTGTTGTCGGCCTCCAGGCGCTCACCCGCCGTCAGTTGTTCGCCGTGCTGGTCCCGCAGTTCGCGAATCGCCAGACGGTCGTCTTCCAGAGTCGCCAAAGCCAGCGCTGAGCCGGGCGGCAGGCCCTCCGGTCGCCACTGCTGCTGGCGCAGGTACCACAGCCGGGCCAACTCCCGCGCGTTCACCCCCAGCGACCACTGCGCCAGCCATTCGGCACGTTGGGCGCGTTCGGACGGCTTGGTGGCGGCCCATTGGCGCTGCTGGAAGCGCAGCTGGGTGTCACCGTTCTCAAACCGTGCCACCAAGGCGCTGCGCATCTCGTTGTAGAGCGGGCGATCCAGCTCGTTGATGGTGTCCGCCGGTGGTGGGTCGCGCCACAATTGACGCAACATCGGCCAGGCCTGGTCTTCCCGGCCGGCGGCCAGTAACGCCTGGGCGTAAGCCCAGCGGCGGCGCCAATTGTCCAGGTCGCCTTTCAGTAACGCCATTTCATATCGCAAGGCTTGCTCCGGCTGATCAAGCGCCATGAACGCAGCCGCCAACACCTCAAGATAGCGTGGGTCGTAAGCGATCTGGTCGTGCCAACGCACCAGGCTGCCGGTGAGCGTGCTGTCATCGCCCAGACCGATCAGCAACCACAGCCAGGACATCCGCACTTCAACGTCGTCCGGCGCCAGCGCCAGGGCCTGCCGCAACACCGACCGGGCCCGCTCCGGCTGGCCGGTCCACTGCAGATAGTCGGCGTAAACCAGCAGGAAACCCCGATCCTGATAGAAGGCGCGGCGCTCCTGTTCGGACAAACCCTCGAAGAACAGTGCCATGGCACGCTTGTCGCCATCTTCGCGCAACGCATAAAGATAGCTGACCGCCAGGCGTGGATCGTCGCTTTGCTCCCACAGGTGGCGCAAAATCGAAGCCACCCGCTCGGGCGCCTGATAGCGCGCCAGGGTCAAGTAGCGGTAGCCGTCCCCGACGCTGGCATGCCCCTTGGCGAAAAGCCGCTGGTAATCGTTCAGTGCGGCGGGCCAGTCGCCGAGCTCCGTGGCCATCACCGCCAGGCGTCGGGTCAGGTTGGGGTCATAAGAGAGCCCGTCCGCGTCCCGTCGCAACGCCCGGTAAGCGCGTTCACGTTCGCCACGCAGCCACAGCAGATCCGCCGCGTGCCAGGCCATTCGCGGGCGCGGGCCGTAACGGTCCATGAACGCACGGTAATAACGGATCGCTTCAGCATCGTGGCCGCTCTGCTCGGCGAGGCGCTGCAGCACTTCAAACACCGTGGGGCTGGGGTGCCGCTCACTCCAGTCATCCAGGAACGCTATGCCCTCTTCAGGCCGCCCCAGGCGTTCGTACTCAGCGGCCACCAAGGCGACCAGTGTTTCGTTTCGAGGGTCGTTGCGCAGCAATCGGCGGCGGGCGCGCAGCGCCAACTCGTTGTTGAACGTCGCCGGAGCCAATTCCAGTACCCGCTGCCACGCCAAATCGCTGTTATCAGATTCCGCCAGTTTCAACCAGGCCGCCAGAGACAGCTCCACATCGCCTTGCCACCCAGCGACCTGCGCCAACCTCTGCAACCACATCGGATCGGCGGGACGCCAATAGAGTGCGTTCTCCACCACTTCCCGGGCACGTGGCAGATTGCCGTTACCGACGAAGACCTGATAACCGTCATCGTAGTAACGGTGCTCGTACGGTACTGGCACCTGAGCCACGGCACTGATCGAAACGCCCACCGCCAGCGGTGCCAGCCACAACCACTTCCGTTTCACTGGCGCACCTCGTCTTTCCGGAGGCGCAACAACAGCACCGCATAGTGTTGTGCCCGCACACCATCTCCAGCGGCACGCGCCAGGCTCATAAGGCGATAAAGTACCTCCGAGTCGTTCAAAAACGTACCTTCCCAACGAGCGGCCACACCCAAAGCCTGGCCGGATAATCCGCCCGCCTGAAGGGTACTTACCGCTTTCAAAAAGTCAGCGCGCCCGGCTCCGTCTTGCTGCGCTCGCATCGCCAGGATGTATTCCTCGGAGGCTCGAGCGTACCGGCCCCGGGCCAACAGCGCGTCGCCGGCCTTGCGATGCCATTGCCATGCCGGCGGTGCCTGAACCGCGAGCAAATGATAGGCACTCACCGCCAGGTCCAGATTGCCCATAATCAGAGCCATCTCGGCGTACCGCTGCAACTGTGCCGTCTCCAGCCGTTCCGGCCGCACCTTCGCTAACGCCACTCTGGCGCGGGCACTCAACGCGCTACCACCGCGCTCAGCCGGTGCCATAGCCATCAACGCCACGAACGGCAAACGCGCTTGCAGCCATTGCACCTCATCCAGCAGCGAGGGCCGGGCCGTCTTCGCGGCAACATAATCCAATTGCTTGTCGGCTTCCGCAAAGCGCCCCAACTCGATCAAGTCGCGAGCCAGAACCAGGCGCAGCTCATGATCATCAGGTTTCGCTTTCAGCCAGGCCGTGGAATAGGACAAAGTGACCGCGTCCAGGTCCGCATTCCGCAGGGTGTCGGAGAGATCGCGGGGGAACACCAGCCAGCACACCACCGCCACCAGAACGACAAGCGCGGCCAGTTCGGTCAGCCCGATGACCCGGCGGCGTTCACTGTCGACACTGTAGCCGTAGCTCGTTGAGCTCACGCTGGTCGCTCCTGTATTGGTAAAGACGTCCATCGCGCCGCGCCGGTTCGATCACCTGCTCGCCCTGGCGCAACACACAGTCCGCAGGTTGCATCAGGGTAAACGACAGCGGCAAATAGCCGCGCAGGGAAAAGCGCAGGGTGCTTCCGTTTCGCTCAAACGCCGTGAGCCGGGCATTGGCCGACCAAAGCCCGATGTCTTTACCAGCATCGCCGCTACGCCAATGGGCCGTTTCGCCGCTCATGTGCACATAAGGCCCGGGGCCGCCTTCTTGGTAGCCCGCAATACCCGCGCTGCGCGCCAGATCGGGCAGCGCCACACCGGCTGGCACACGCAAGGTGCGCAGCTCACCCCCGCCCCGTATCAGCCAGCCGTCGCCGTCACGGGCCACCACCATCCGGTTGAAATCCAATACCTTGCGGACATACTCCGAGGCAAACACGGCATGCACCGGCTGAGAGAGCACCCAATCAAAGACCCGGCGCAACGAGGTCAGGGAGGCGTTCTTGCTGGCGATATAGGTGTGGTAGTACACATTGATCGGCTTAAAGCGAATCGGCTCACCGGTAAGCTGGAACGTTTCGATCACTCTTTGGAAACCATAAAAGGGGCCGCGCCAATTGCCGGTGTACACGTTCTCGTTCTGATTCGGTGCGTAAACCTGGTATTCATCGCCCTTGGGCAGGCCGATGCCCTTGATCAAGGTCCAGCTCGGCGCGCTCTCTGTAATCAAGGTATCGCTGCCATTCATGTTCAGCAGGCCGTTTTTTCGGGCGATTTCCAGGGCCTCTTCGGTGGGCTTGGTATCACCGCTCCACAGCACCATCTCCACGTCCTTGCCGGGCGGCAAAAGCCGCTCTTCCATGTAGTCGGCGGACCCGACCAGTTCGCGCTGAATATCCAGTTTATAACCGAGGATGTTCAGTCGCAGGGGGCCCTCACTGCCGAGTATCGCGTCCGGTTTCTGGCTGGCCTCATACCAGTAAAACGGATGCGAATAAGTGTGCGTGGCCGCCTCCACGTGCGGCAACTCGAACATGCGTTGGGCGATATCTTCCAGCTCGTCGGCACGTTTCGGGTAGAGCCCGGTCTTCGCCACCTCGCCTTCGACCACCGAAAGGGTGGTGGGTACCCGGTAGCGCTTGAGTATCTCCTGCAGCAGCACTTCGCCGGCAGCCTGGCCGCGATAGCCTTCCACTTCCGCGAGATTGGGAAAACCGTCGCCGTCCATATGCGCAAAGAACAACCGCCGCCCATTTTCCGTGGTCACATCGGGCACCGGCATCGCCGGCAGCTTGAGCGCCTCGCGCAGAAAGGTCAGCGGCTGGAGCATCCAGCGGTCGGTGGTTTCCTCACTGGTAATGGTCGGCAACGTGGAGCGCACCACGAACGGATCCAGGGCATAGCCCCCCCAATCGGTGACCGCCACCGGCGTATACTCGTGGTCGCCGGCGGCAAGCCGCAACCAGGATTCACCGACGTCGAGGGTCAGCGGCGCGGCGATTTCCAGTAACGCCGGCAACGGCGCTTCGAACCCCATCGCCGGGTGTTGTTCCACCACCCGGGGGAGAGTCCGGGGCGTCGGTTGCGCTTGCAAACCAAACGGCTTGCTGATCGGATCCTGGGGGTCAAAGGGCATCTGTCCGAGGATCACCACCGGCACGCCATTGGCCACTTGAGCGGCCAGCCATTTTCGAAACCGGCCGTTCACCCGATCAGGCTCATTGATCCAGGTGACGATGCCGGCATACCGGCCAGTCAGCGTACCTTCGGGCATCGGATCGCCGACATCCCGCATATCCGGGACCAGCCCCAGGAATTGCATAGGCATCAGGGCAAAGCGCACCAGCTCACTCTGCTCCCAGCGGCTGCCTTTCGGTTCGCCATGAACCGCCAGAACCCGGCGTGGCATCACCTCGATTTGCCCCACCCCGAGCATGTCCAGAGCCGGGTTGCTGACCCAGGGAATCACGCCCCGGGCTTTAATACGCTCGGCCAAAGCGCGGGCGCCGGCGCGGTCGCCCGGCGGTGCATAATCAATCGCTATGGTAGGCAGACTGTAGCGCTCACGAACTTCCTCGAACCGGTCGAGCAGCCACTTTCGATCTTCTTCCGGGACCGGCTGGTAGCGCTTCTCCGCGGGCACCCAGCGCTGATACAACGACTCCGCCGCGACCGCGTCCACGTGTTCATGGACGGCAGGCAGAAGCTCAAAACCACGGTTCAAAATAAACCGGGCACCCGGGAAGGCCTCGGCAATAGCAGTGATCAGCGTCCGCAGACCTTCACGCTGTGCTTCCAGATCACCGGAAGTGCCCTCTATCAGACGATAGCTGTCGAGGGTGTCGAAAAAGAACTTCCGGTAGCCTTGCGCCCACAACGGGGCGATCACCTCCTCCACCAAATAACCGCGGAGATTCTCGTTGGTCAGATCCAGAACCCGGCTTTGCCAGTCACGATTTTCGCCCAGAACCCACGCCGGCTTGATACCGGACGCGTAATCTCTCGAGGGCAGCACTTCGCCCAGGCTGACATAAGCATAGAATTCCCCCACCAAATGCGCGGGCGGCGCGTCACTCTGTGCCGCCTCCACCACCGGCAGGTCGAATACAGCCAGCTCATTCCAGGGGATATCCGGGCCATAGTAGAAGGCGGCGGAGCGGAGTCCGGCGGACACCGTCAAAGGCAGAAGCAAGCAAACGATAAAAAGAGAAAAACGCGCCAAGGTGGCTTCCCGAACGTTAAAATAATTATAACGTGTAAGTTGCCAGTCGCTGCGTGAACAAACAAGCAATGTTCTTCACTCAGGGACCAAAACCGGCGCCTATGGAGGCATTATTTTACAAAGCAAAGACCTTCACAGAAAATTCACGCACTTCACCCTCATTAGAGTAATAGCCGGCTGTTCTTGCCGAACTGGCTGCGCAGGAAGGCCATCTGGTCGCCGCGGATACGGTGGCTGTTAATCAGCGCCAGGTATTCCGCCATATTCGGCACGTAGGGCAGCGCCAGCAGCTCCATGTTGATCTCTTCCGGCAGGCGGTCGCCTTTGTGCTGATTGCAGCGCCGGCAGGCGGCGACCACGTTGAGCCAGTTGTCCTTGCCGCCCCGCGAGGTGGGCCGGATATGGTCGCGGGTGAGCAGGGCTTCCGGGTAGGGTTTGCCGCAATACAGACAAAGATGCTGGTCACGACGGAACAGCGCGCGGTTGGTGAGCGGTGGGCGGGTGCGGCGGCGCGGGCTGGCGATGCCGTCGCAGGCGATGATGGAGTGCAGAGACAGTCGTGACCGGTCGCCGGTCAGACGGCACATGCCGCCGCGCAGGTTGTATATCACGTCGCCCAGGGTCCAGGTCACCAGACCCCGGGCGTAGAGCACCGCGGCGGCCTGCCAGTCCAGCCACTCCACCGGCGTGCCCGCCTTGTCCAACCGCAAAATTCGCTCACTCATAGGCACCTTCGCCTGTTCCGACGTTTTTTCTTCCGCGTTCCGCGGAGTCATGAAAGTCTTTAAGCGTGACGATTCTGCGACAGGGGGCGGGCGGCGGTGAGAAAAGGCACCGGCGCCAGGCCTCGAAAGCACGCGCCGGCGGGTGGCGCGGGTACTGTCCTGATCTCTGATTAATCGACCCCGGCCGGCTAATCAGAAAGCAGGTAAAGAAAAACGGCTGCCTGAATAATAAACAGCCTTAATCCGGGTCCGCAACCGTGATTACCGTTCAGAGGGCCGGGCGTGTTGCGGCTGAGCGGAAAAAGAAGGCAGTTCATAGCAGGCTTCGGCGACCACGCCGGTGTTGTCGGTGTCGGTCATGATCGCCACCGCGTCCACGCTGTCCACTTCCATATCATGGAAGCGCTTGAAATCGGCGGCCACGTCGCGGCTGAACCCGCGCCACGGCCCGGCTGCGCCGTCCGGCCCCTGGACCACCACCATTTCCGCTTGCCCGGCATAGGGGTTGGGCCAGTGGCTGCCCGGCGGGTGCGAGCGCGACCAGACGTAATTGATCGCCCGGGTGCGCCAGGGCACCCAGCCCTCCTTGATCACATAGACCCGCGCCAGAAAATCATCGCCCTGCTTGCTGCGCTCGTCCGCCGCCGGCCAGGCCGGCGTTTCAGCGGCCCGCCAGCGCCAGTTCAACCAGGGCGTGCGGGCCAGATTCACCGCCTGTTCGCGCACCAGACCCGAGGCGCTGGCTTCCGCCCTGGCCCGCCAGCAACCGGCGTCGGTGAGCCGGTAGCGGGTCTCGCCCTCGAAGGCCACGTGCCGCCAG
>Ga0208315_1001003_pt1 | contig 16048 bp, 22 predicted proteins | sample MalvireepMed_215_FD_184239 | JGI IMG/M metagenome (GOLD analysis project Ga0208315, IMG submission 184239) | Marine viral communities from the Global Malaspina Expedition - Malaspina viral metaG DeepMed_215 (SPAdes) (version 2) | ecosystem: Environmental > Aquatic > Marine > Oceanic | place... | reverse complement strand
TCATTATTCTGTTGAACATGAATGTCCAGCAACCCGTGGTTATGTTCCAAGAACGATATTCTACTTACCAGTTCAAAGTACCCTGCACCCACAACGGTAACAAACACAAGTAAGGCAATCAGATTCCTTAAAGGTATTGTGATTTCTGAGTTTTCACTTACTTTTGTTGCCATTTTTATGTTAATCCTTTTAATCTACTATTATTATTTATCAGTTAATGTTATCCATCGGTAATTCTGGTGGGTATATTGGGTATAATTCACCCCCACTAAATATCCAATGTTCTATTAACATCATGCACCAATTCCTTGCAGCCCACCTCCACACATCTAATTCATAAAGAAAGTACCATGACATATTGCCTGATCTCATCTCGTCGTACCAATAGTTGTATGTAGTACGATGGGAATTAAAGTAGTGCATGTAGATATTCCATAGTTCAGGAAACTGACTCACACAGCATTCGCCAGGTTGAATATTAGAGAGGTGTGCTGGTGGATATGCATACCCTGGCGGTGGCCACCATGCTTCCATAGGTGACAGCAGACGAACCACAGTCTCTCCTTCGGGTACTCTCTCTTCGGGTGTCGCACTCAATCCTGTAAAACATAACAAAAATGTAAACAGAATTGCTGCTTTCTTCATTAGTCCTCCTTTTCTTCTTGTATCTTCCTTCTCACACTTTGTATCTCTAACCATCCTGCTGTATATTCAAGATTAATTTGTTTTGGAATTGTTATAAATGGAAAAAGTCCATGAATTATAAAAAATATTGAACTAGCAAATAACCTACAACCAACGCCCACTGAAAACTTACAATGTTGCCACCATGTCTCTTTTACTGTTGCGGGATGACCCGTAAATAGTTTCACTTTAACTAATCCCTAGTGATGTTCAGCAGTTTTTGTATTTGCAACTCACATTGTGTTTCCCTCTGTGGCCCAGGCCAGAATAAGTAATCCTTGTTCTTATTCTTTTTCAGGTTAACCAGCAGGGGTAATACAATCTGCTCAATTTCCTGCATTTTTACTTCCATCAACTCATCATATTGTTCTTTCACTGCTGTAGTACCTTCACATGTAGAATTCATCTGTATAACTAAATCTAGTTTTTCTTTGATCTCTTTGATCTCTTCTGATGTAACCTCATCTGAGTGAACACCAAGAAGTGCATTTAATTCATCTTCATCTGCTGCTGTGAAACCAAAATCAAAATCAGCATATTCTTCGGGATTGGGGTTGACCATAGCATCCTCCTTTGTTACTCTATTTATAAATATTATAAGAAGGAGAAAACATGGCAACAAGTGGCAAGACAGCATGGGAAAAATATTTTAGCGGTGTTGAAAAAATAGAGACATCACTAAAAAAGGATTCTAGTAAGTATGATTCATCCACAGATATGACTATTGGCAGTGTAAAAAAAGGGACAAAATTAATATTTATTAATGAAGGAGAATATCAATCAAAGGCTTTAGTAAAAAAAGATGATGACACCTTTAGGGTTTCTTTTAACAGTCTTGCGAAGCCTGGAAGCCGTGCATCTTCTAGGTCAAATCTCAAACCACAATCATTTGGCATAAAAGAAAAAGAATATTCTTTTAAAGAAATAGAAGATATTTCATTAGATACATTATCAGATAGAGAAGATTTAAGTGGAGAAGTGAAAGCATATTTAGAATTACTCATGTTATATCATATAGATGTAACGAAAGTTAATGATGTTAATTTAACAGAAGCATTTCAACCATTAAAAAATGATATCAACATCAGACAGGCAATAATTAATGATTTTGGTGAATTACTTGGTCCATTTGCCTGTCTACAACATAAACTAATAGATAATGCAACAGGAAATAACATTACTGTCCCATCAACTTCCAAATTATGGTTTCCAGAAAGACCAAACGAACCATTAATGGATTATGGCATCATAGTTGGTACAGGGGCAAAGAAAAGATTACTTACCATATCAGCAAAAGCATTATCTAGGACAACAAATGTCGTTAAGCCTGGAGATATCATTGATTTAATAAAAAAGAAAGAAGGTGATCAAGACCTAAAGAGGACATGGAACAGATCTATACAATATAAAATACTTGAAATACTTTCTGATAATAGCATAGCACATGGACCTCTTCTTGCAGCATCACATCTTGTTGAAAAATATCCAACATTGAAAAAAAAATATCCAGGCTTAACAAAGGAAGGTGTAAGTGATTTAATCACAAGAGGAGACAAATATGATGATGGGTTGTGGTCAACATTTTTTGCAACCAATGAAACTATAATAAAAAGACCAAACAAGAGAGGTAAGGTCCGTAGAGGCGCAATTCGTTTTGCTTGTGAAAAAATATTAGTGAAAGAATGTCATGTAGGTGGACCTGGTGACATGAGAGAAATTTTTGCAGATGCAATCACGAATGAAGTATTTTATGTTAAATTTAAAATTCATGGCACAGGCCTCCCAGAATGGGCTATAAGCACGGGTCAAGATTTTAGAGAAATGGAAAAAGTTTGTTTAAGAACCAAAAATGGTTATACTAGAGAAGGAGACAGGATGGGCGTTCAACCATGAATTGCCGTCACTTCTCCGTGGTATCTATTAATCGCTGCTAATAGTGGTTTTACATATTTAATAGGTTTATCTTCAAACACTTGAGTAATCCCATCCTCGCATGACATCAGGATAACAAAGTTGTCAATGGACTGACCTGTTCTCTCTTGCCATGCTATAGAATATGCAGCGACTTGCATAAAATAGTTTTCAATGTCTTTTTCTCTCTTCGCTCTGGTGCAACCCTTGAAGTCAATAACTGATAACTTACCATCATATTCACCAACACAATCCACACGACCAGCAAGCATCATGGATTCACTCCATAAGGGAACCTCAAGTGCATAGATGTTATCGATCTTATCTAATTCTTCCTGTAACTGATTAAACAACTCGATAACATTTGGATCACAATCAGGGCCATCTGTCTCGGGGTCGAATTCATTATTCAAGTAATTTTCTATAATTGAATGTAGAGCATTACCCCTCGTTGTGACTCTTCTAGACTCTTGAGGGTTATTTCTTCTCCACTTAGCGAAAAACTTACTTTTCTCCCAACCAGTAACGGTTGTCACGCTGGCCAATGGACCAACAGGTGAAGAATAAAAACGACCACCTTCTACTGTCTGTGTATCCAGTGGTTCGAACGAATAGTCGTTATCTATATGTGTAAAGTGTTTACAATTCATTACCAATATTATATCTCATATCATCAAGTTGTCAATAACAAAATTATTTCTTCTGGTCTTTTGTCCATGTTTCATGGGACCTAGTCTTTTGTCCCTTCTGTATCCATTCTGCATGGGACATGTCGGGGTGGATCTCTTTACAAACACCCTCATGTCCACTGGCCTCTGAGTATGGGGTGTCTTTCTTGTATTTCTTTAATAACTTTTTAGTACCTTCTTCTCCAGCGCCATGATCTTCGTGAACCTCACTTATTAAAATTTTCAATTCATCTACTGATACTTGTTTCTCTAAGCCATGTTCAAACATAACATCATACCATTCAACAATTCCATCCTTATTTGGGGTTGCGTGTTGTGAGAGAATGCATCTGCCTGCACCATATTCAGCATGTTCCACATGCTTTGCGCAATGATGTTTCTTTTTTCCTTCATCCAGATCATGTTCAACAGAATCTGTCATCCTACCCGTAGGAGAAGTCTCTATTGGACCTTTATAGTTCGCTTGAGGAATTGCGTCTTTAAATGCAGGGGCTCTATACTGGTTCAGACCCTTGAGTATTTCATGAATCCCTTTCCAATCATTTTTCTTGTATAGTTTTCCCAGATCCGTTACATCTTTTTTCAAAGCAGTGAGTGCATCATCCCATCTTGTGTTTAGTGTTGCAAGTCTTCCCCCTCGCGTGTACCGTGCTTCATCCAATTTAACGGATTCAGCAAGTTTCCAGCCCTTTGAAGTATATCTCTTTAAGTCCTTTTTATCAATAACAATCACTTTTCCTTTTTTATCAGAAACCATTACTTCTGTCTTTGGGTCTTTTAATTGTCGAGAGCCAGAAGTCTTTTTCTTTTGAATAGTCCTCCAATCCACTGCTGCTTCGCCAACGGATTCTCTAGGTTCTAATCTTTCACGCTCTTTTGATAATCTTTCCTTCTTTTTCTGGATGATTTCTTTTCTCTTCTCAATCTCCTGCTTCTTTCTATCTTCCCTCTCCTGTCCACCTTTTTTTATATTCTTCTGTACTTCTTTCTTCTCTACCTCTTTCTTTCTTCTTCTTGCATCAATAACTTCTTGAGAAGGGCCTTCTCTGTCATCTTCATGTAGTCCTACAGACTCAAGTACTGTAAATATTGTGTGCTTAGGTACTACCTCACCCTTATATGTCTTTTCCACATATGTCTTTACTTTTTGCAGGACTTTCTTTGGTCCATTAAAACTAACATCGAATCCTACCCCAATAGCACTGGAACCACCCCAAACCTTTTTGAATCTTTTACGCAAGTCACTTATAACTTCTTTACCACGAGTTTTATAATCGGATTTGAAATCAATGCCGAGCATCCAGTTCTCATCATCTGCCTCATCTATTGTAGTTGACTCTCCCATAAGAGAATCATAAACAGAATCAATAGAATCAACAGCGCCCTCATCCCTATACTCAACAGAAAGAGTTCCTCTATCCTTGACTGATATATTAGAGATTTGAGGATTTCCTTTTACCCGATGCGTGAAATGAGACATCTTACGGCTGTCATCACCAAATGAGTAATCTTTTTTATGTGTTTTATTAAAATCAAAGTTTCTTGGGTCAAAGTCTGGTGACATGTATTTTTCTCCCTCTCGTTATATTATATATAATATGTATATAAGGTAGAATTCACACAGGAGAAGATGATGGCTACTAATCCAAGATATGTAGAAGTAAAGTATTTATATCCACAAACTCACTCATTACCTGCACATGATGCTATTATGATTGAAGGTAATGTGCCATTTATAGAGTTTACCCTTCTAGGACTGCCTCGGGGTGGAATCCAACTCACAAGTGCAGATGGCCTCACTAAACGATATCAGTTTACCCCAAGTGGGACAAATTCTGTGTCTGTGACTGGTGGTATTGGAAGTGGAAAAACAAGAGCAGGAGCAACTGCTCCTCTTCTCGTACATCGTGGTGCAAATGCTTTAATTGGCGCACAAAACTTAGCACTTGCAATTGAAGTACCTGGCAAGGGTCATGGTGTAACTGGTGGTGATCCTAAATTCCGAGTTTCCGTTACGCAATCTGCTGGTGTGTCTGCACTAGGAAATCGTGGTGTAATGAGAATTCACCAAGCGGTAGCGGGTGAAGAAGGGTTAACTTCTGTTGCTTTTGATGGTAGTTTTGGTCCATCAGCAGATCATAGTCCTCAAACTGTTGTATTCAAGTTAGCGCCAGACTACATTCAAACCACAAACAACCATATTGTCGGTGGTGACAACGCACATGCAGAATTGATATTATGGGGTGGACGATATAATATCAGAAGAGGTGGTAACGGGAGGCCATATGCTGCTGGAGGAACTGGTCCTATTATTAACATAACTGGACAAACATTTGGTAGTGGTGGATATGGTCTTGAAAACAACAGAGAGATAATCCCCTTGCAGGTTAAAGGTATAGGTGAGGTTAAGGGATTCAATGTATACGGATTGGGCACATGATGTTATGAAAGAATTAAGGAAGCCTTAATGAAAATTAAATATAAATAACTGTGTATGCAGGACTTGGCTTCTTACATAGGACCGTCATAGTTACGGCCGCTCAAAAAAAGGATCTTCTCAGGGTCCTTTTTTTTTAAAAAAAATAATCAGATTTTTCTTGCAATAGGTGCGTTTATAGGTTAATATACAGGTGAGCCAAGGAATGACCCAAACACTCCAAACCCCAGTTAAGACCTCCTCAAAAGAGGTTCTTGCACGATTGCTCGCCTCTGAAAATATCACGGTCGAGCATCAAGCGTCTGCTGAGACTGCTTCCTTCGATGTAAAAAATCGAGTCCTCACTCTTCCCATCTGGGAAGACATGACTAATGACATCTACGACATGCTCGTGGGTCATGAAACTGCCCACGCAATCTGGACACCGTATGAAGGTTGGGCAGAAACGATGGATCGAAAAGGTGAGCGTTACCGTCAGATTTATCAAACTTTCGTTAACATTGTCGAAGACGCACGAATCGAACGAAACATTAAAGCGAAATTCCCTGGCCTTCGTCGGGACTTCTACTCTGCTTACCGTTCTCTCTCCACGAGAGACATTTTTGATATCGGTAATAAAGACATCGAAGATCTTCCCCTGATCGACCGAATTAACCTACACTTCAAAATTGGTTCTTTCCTCCCTGTCCCCTTCTCTGCTGAAGAGCAAAGTTGGGTTGACAAGGTTGGAAACACTAAAACTTTCGAGGAAGTTTGTGATCTCTCTTCTGATCTCTTTGACTACCATGTAGATCAGAGCGATGATGACGAAGAAGAATTCACTCCTCCCCAGACGATGGGTATTCCCGTTCAGATGTCTGGTGACGATGATGATGAAGACGGCGAAGGAGAAAATTCTGGTTCTGATCCCTCCGATGGTGATGAAGAAGAATCTGGTTCTGACTCCTCCAATGGTGATGAAGAATCTGATGAAGAAAGTTCTGGTTCTGGTTCTGATTCCTCCGATGACGAGACTTCTGATGAAGAAGACTCTGGAGAATCGATGGAAGATGACACCGATGACGGTGACTCTGCCGAAGGTGAAACCAAGTCTGGTGAATCTAACCGCGAGAGTCTCGGAAATGCTGACTACAAGTCAGACATCGCCCAGTACGGTGGTGGTACTCAAAACGCCTTTGACCGTGCAATCTCTGACATGCGGGATGCTTCAAGTCGGGAACGAAACTACCACAACCTTCCCAAGTTCAATAGTGAAAGTGTTATCATCGACTACAAGCAAGTTCATGAAACCATCGCTAGTTCAATTCTTGAAAGTGAAAACCAGCAGCGAGGTTTCGCTTACGCAACAAGCGAAGCAACTTCCTTCACGAACAAATCTCGTAAGACCGTCAACATGATGGCCCAGCAATTCATTCGTCGCCAAGCCGCTGATGAGCATCACAGAACTAGCATTGCTCAGACTGGTATTCTCGACGTAAACAAAATGATCAACTACAAGTGGTCAGAAGACCTCTTCCTCCGTAATGAAGAAATCGCCGATGGTAAGAACCACGGTCTGGTTCTCTTCGTGGATTGGTCTGGTTCTATGAGTGGTATCATAGAAGACACCATCAAGCAAATGCTTCAACTGGTTATGTTCTGCAAGAAAGTCGGGATTCCTTTCGAGGTTTACTCCTTCTCTTCTCAGTCTGCCCTGCCCCCAGACTGGTCAACTCTGACCAGCACTGAGCAAGCAGAATGGAAAGAAAGTTATCAGGCTCCATTCTCATGGCCCAATGAAGTTGACGAAGACGAAGAAAATAATCCAGTAAGCCGCAATTGGTTGCAGCAACGCTTCTCTCTCCAGAACTACCTGTCCTCCCGCATGTCTTCCCGCGAATTCAAGGATGCAATGAATCACATGATGTATCTCGCAATCGGTTTCGCTAGTCGGCACCGTTGGGACAATCGCACCGATGGTATGTATTGCAGAACTCCTCGTGGTCACGATCTTGGCTCCACTCCCCTGAATGAAGCGGTGGTTGCCGCGCTGGAAATCGTCCCTAAATTCCAAAACGAAAATAAACTTCAAATCGTAAACACCATCTTCCTCACCGACGGCCAAGCAAGCAGTGGGTTCTGGGGTTGCGGTGTTCCTGGCGACAACTACGTCACCGATCCTAAGAGCAAGAAATCTTACTCTGCTGTTCGTGGTCATAAGGGAGAGGGTCTGACTTCTGCCCTTCTGGATTGTCTCCAAGATCGAACTGGTGCTAACGCAATCGGTATCTTCCTTGATACTTCCAAGAAAATCAATTACGGTTACACCGAAGAGCAAATCCGTTCTTGGAAGAAAGACGGTTTCTGCTCCACGGATCAAGCGGGTTACACTGAGTACTTCGTAGTGAAAGCAGATCGCAAAGTCGATAACGATTTCCTTGAGAATCTCAACGATGATGCATCATTCACCAAGATCAAGAACGCATTCATGAAAGCATCAAGTGATCGAGTGAACAGCCGTATCCTCCTCGGGCGGGTCATTGACCTGATTGCTTCCTGATGACTACCAAAGAAATTCAACACGAACTCGCTCGCATTGCCACTATGACGGACAAACAATTGTCTGTTCGTTATAACAGGATGACGAACGAAAAGAAAATTAAAAATTTCCTTGATGCACTAGTGTCCACGACCCGACACATTACCTTGCAAGAAAAAATCAACCAAGACTGGCCTGGTTTTAATAATTTAGCAGCGAAGATTGGTCAAACGGATCATCGTACTCCAACGTATACTACGAGATTTGATGACTATTACATACAGGCGCCTGATGATCCGTCAAAGGTTATGCTTTTCCGTTCATGTATAAAAAGAGGTAGTGATACGTTTCCTAAAGAAGACCATGTACGCTTCTATGCTTTCTGTAAACATGAGATGACTAATCAAATTCTCTATAAGGACCTTGATAAAGCAAGGGAACTATGGAAGGAACGAGTCACGGAGGGATGGAGACATATCACGCAGAAGGTGGTCCAAAAACTAGGTGTGAATATTGAGGCACTAATTAATGTATAAAAGAGGACCATATAAACAATATGATAAACAATCAGAGTATTGGAATCGTTTTGTATATGGCGTCGGAATAAATGATGCTGATTATACTGTGTCAAAACATGTCAGGGGGCTGGGTGGTAAAGAAGTGTGGAGATGTCCGTATTATACTAGATGGAATGGTATATTGAGGCGATGTTATGATGAAAAATATCATATAAGACAACCTCATTACAAAGGTTGTTCCATATGTGAAGAATGGAAAACTTTTTCTAATTTTAAGAGATGGATGGAACAACAAGATTGGGAAGACAAGCATATAGACAAAGATATACTTGTGCCTGGAAATAGGGAATATGGTCCAACTACATGTCTCTTTGTATCTAAAGATTTAAATAATCTTATCTTAGAAAATCATACTAAGGAAAAAAAATATTCTACGGGTGTGGAAGAAACTAAGGAAGGTCGTTTTAAGGTTCAGGTAAACCAACATGCTGGTAAGACATATTTGGGTTGTTATGATACTATAGAAGAAGCATTAGAAGTACATAATAAAGCAAAGTCTGAATATATTATAGAAGTTGCTAATGGCCTTACCACCGAAGATACGAGTGATGTAGAACGAACTAGGGAAGCACTTATTAGACATGCAGGTATACTGGTAGAACAAAATGTCTGAACTTGGAATGGGTTCGTATATCTTCTTGGTTGGTATGGTGTATGGGATATACTATTTCATCAGGGAGATCAGGAAATAATATTATATTTGTAGACGAATGTGGGGAAATGTGGGGGATAATGGGTCATGTAGAAATGACCTTTTTTAATAGGTTTGTTGTGGACCTTCGGGCGACTATTGCGGTCCTAGTTTACCCCCTGTTCGGTTACTCGCTTTGTCGAACTGGCCATGCATTCTCTCTGGTGTCCCGTGTCTCATCTTATCCATCAACCTGCTCCAGTCACCACCAGTCCGTCTATCGGGTGTGATCTTCATATCGACCCCCATAGTGGTTTCAGAAACCCCCTTATTAACCTCGTTTTTACCACACTCAGGACAGGGCTCCCGAGTGGGCTGGTCCCTGTCAGACACGCTTAATAACTTAGAAAAGTTATAATCACAACTACAATAGTACTCGTACATGGGCATATTATAAATCCTCCTTCTTTCACATCCCCGTAGGCGGGATCCTTCTCAAAATATTTAATAGTTTTTCTATTATACGCTTCAAGCGTCGGCCTCCATAGTATGTATACTGATTTCGACCCCCCTAATATACACAATAACGCGGATAATGAAAGAGAAATATCCTGAAAATAAGCGGTTTTTTCTTGTATCACCCCCATATTATGGTATTATATAAGTGAACCGAGAGGACACTCCCATGACTCAAGCGACTTATTCCACCCTTTCTAAACGACAGCGACGATTTGTTGACGCATGTGCAGCCAGTGGCTGCTCTTCTCTTATCAGCCGCCAGGAATTAATGTCGGTCTGCGAAGACAGCGGCATTTATACGTCACCCCCAACATGGGTAACACAAGATTCTGCGAGAAAACACTCTCGCGGCGTTTACAACATACCTGAAATTAATGAAGCAGATACATCCTCCTCTTCTCCAGTAGCGCCTCCTGTGGGTTCACCCCCCCAGGCGGTTCCTACTGCTCCTTCTCTTCCTGAGATTGATCTCGCCGCGGCCACCGTCCTTGGTATGACGGGTGGGGATCGCGCCAGTCTCGTCCCTGATCGGGTTCAGACCTACGTCCCGTGGGGTCACTTCAAATCAATCGAAAAAATTCTCCGAGCGAAAATCTTTTATCCCGTCTTTGTTACGGGTCTTTCTGGTAACGGTAAGACCATGATGGTCGAGCAGGTATGTGCGAAACTCAAACGAGAATGCTACCGTGTTAACCTTACCAAGCAAACTGACGAAGATGACCTTCTTGGTGGTTTCCGCCTCATCGACGGTAATACCGTGTGGTGCGATGGCCCCGTAACCTCCGCAATGAAAAACGGTGGTATCCTCCTCCTTGACGAAATCGACCTGGCTTCTCATAACATCATGTGCCTTCAGCCTGTGCTGGAAGGTAAGGGTGTCTTCCTGAAGAAGATCGGTCAGTGGGTACGTCCCGCAGAGGGCTTTACCGTGTTCGCAACTGCAAACACTAAGGGTAAGGGTTCTGATGACGGCCGCTTTATCGGTACTAACGTCCTTAATGAAGCATTCCTTGATCGTTTCCCCGTTACGCTGGAGCAGGAATACGCTGCTCGCGCCGTGGAAAAGAAAATCCTTGTAAAAGCAATGGGTTCTCTTGAACTGGATGATGAAGACTTTGCTGATCATCTCGTCCGTTGGGCTGAAATTATTCGAAAATCTTTTGCTGAGGGTGCTGTTGATGAGATCATCTCCACTCGACGCCTGGTTGACATTACCAAAGCGTACTCAATCTTCGACGATAAGATGACCGCCATCACCATGGCGATCTCCCGCTTCGACGATGATACGAAGGAAGGTTTCCTCTCTCTCTACACTAAGGTCGATGCTGACGCACTCGGCGCCGAGAATGATGAGGAAGCGTCTATTGAAGCAGAAGCATCAGCAGACCTGGCATCAGCAGCGCGTATTGACCTACAAGTACCCTACGATCAAAAAGATAATGCCAAGTCTCGTGGTGCGAAGTGGGACAATGAGGGTCGCCGCTGGTACATCACTGGTAGCACTTACTCAAGCGATACCGAGTATTGGGACACTTACTCCCCGACGGCCGTTACAACTGTTGAAGCGCCGTTTTAAACAATAAATAAAATTTTTTATAGAAAGACAATACATGACCTATGAAGACTATGACAACCACTATGATGTGATGGACCCGTATGATGATGAGGATGATGAACTCGATCCCGACATTGATCCACCAGACGAATTCAACGATGACGAAGAAGACGTAATGGATGATTGGACCTGGTATACCCGTGATGGGGGTCTGTCAGCAGATGCGCAGGAGTGGTTGTACGAGCGTGAACTTGAAGGGTGCATGATATGACCACTACTCAACTAAGTGACTTCATCGACTCTATACAAGAAATTAATGAAAATCTTGAACAATTCCAACACAATCACCAGTATGAGCCAATGGACCAGGATGACAGAGAAGATTACCTTATGGAGTTGCGAGAACTATTATCACTTATTGATTACATTGCAAACAACTCTACTGTAGATATGTTCACAGACGAAGAGGTTGAATTGCTGACATCAGTGATTCCATCACACATTGAATTCATCAAGGAAGCATTCGATGTACCGTATGAATGAACGAGTGGGTCAGGTTCCCGTCAACGATGCAGATACGAGCATCAGCATACCTCTCGATGATGAGTCGATGACGGTTGCGCGGTTGAGCCGAGTGGGTGGGGTGGTAGCGCGTGGGAGTGTCGCTGCTTACCCTACCCCCCCACCGAACAACACCCTACACCCCCTACCGAACAGTGCCACGTAATAGGGACTCCTGCCGAGTTGAGCGGCTAGCGAAATGGATCCTATATTTTTAAAGGAGGGACTCCTAAGCATGGGACTCCTAAAAGAAACTTATAAAAAACTTAACATGGGACTCCTAGACAGGGTCCCCATATATGGTATAATACAGGGTATAACACGGGCGAGTACCCAATTGGATAAGGGAGCGGATTGCAAATCCGTTAGTAGTGGGTTCGATTCCCACCTTGCCCTTTAAGGAATCTATATAGAATAATGAAAACTCCTGAATTCCATTTAGTAAGAGAGTATCCTGATGGTCCTGGAGTATCAACAGAGATCTTTAAATTCACTCCATTAAGTAGGCCAGGAAAGAAAACTGTACAGATTTTTATAAAGATCAAGGCAGCAGAGATGACCAAACCAACTGGATGGATTCTTCTTACAAAAGAATTTTATAAAGAGTTTGTAGATAAACATTCTTTAGATCTGGGTCCAGGTTACACTGAGGGTCATATTAACGGGATATTTCCTATAGAAGAAGCAAGAGTTCTATGGAACAAACTTCAGGTAGAGAAAGGTCACATATTTTTTGACATGGAGGATTACAAATTACCCATATGAAAAAAAAGAAAACAAGTATTATTAATGTCATTGTTTGGTTTATACTAATATTGTATATTGTTTGTATAGCAATGGTTTTAACATCATTAGCCCCTGTAATATCTTCTGTTGCTGCTGCAAGTACTCCTTGTCTTGTTGTACCATCAGACAATATGACAGTCTTGGAAGATGCTGTATGGGCCGTAGAAAGCAACAGGTGTACTGGTGGTTGTCCAAAAGGTGATGGTGGATCAGCAAGAGGACCATTACAGATTTGGCGTATTGCATGGACAGATGTAAAACGAGATGGTGAGAAGTATGAGGATTGTGAATCGTTGGAATATTCCGTAGAGGTTTTTAATCGTTACATGAATCGATACGCTATTGAGAAGCGAATTGGTAGAAAGGTAACGAATGAAGATCGTGCAAGAATTTGGAATGGTGGTCCCAATGGCTACAAGAAGGATTCTACTATTAAGTATTGGAATCGTGTCAAGTCTGTTATAAGTAACAGTAGAAAATAATATACATAAGTAGTCATTTTTTAGGAGATAAATCAGCATGGATGTGTTAAAATATGAGTTACCAGACGATGATGAGGAACGAATAGATTTATTGGAAGAGATTATAGAAGAACTTGAGGGTTTACTTGAGGATGCAAGATGGAATTTTAGATATGCTACTGAAGAGGACGATCTAGAAATTTGAAAAACGCGGCAAAAATCGCGGAAACTTACAGTATGGAGTATTATTAGAATGTACCGTAAACAGAGAAAAGGTTCCAGTTGGAATCGGGATATGACTGGGCGACCATTGTATAGGTCAAAAGCATGGGGTGAAAGAAAAGGAAAAGACCCCAAGAAGGATCGTCGTGACTGGCAAAAGGAAATGAAAGGGATTACGATATGAATGACTTTAATAAGGCATTTGATAAATTCTTTGATTCCTGTGAAAAGTTAATTGAGGATCATTATAGAAACTATTCATGGTCTGAGGAACTAGAGTGGAGAGAAGGAAGAAAGTATCGTAAGATTAATATAGTACATGATAAGGGAGTGCGGGTTTGGGCATTCGTAAATAAAGAGAATGGTGACGTTCTGAAACCAGCAGGTTGGAAAACACCAGCGACAAATCATGCCCGTGGAAATATCTTTGATAAACATGGTGGAATGCAACACATTAAATGGACTGGTCCTGCATATATGGGTGCTATAACAGAAACAATAAGAGAGGAAAAGGAATGGGAAGGATGGGATGATCCTAGTAACTATCCCGATGCTGAGTTGGACGAAGCAAGAGTAACCAGAAAAGATGTAGAAAAATTTCTCAGAACGGAAGATACTATATAAATTGGAGGTAGATTATGGAATTTAGAAAACGAAAAGTTAAACGAGTAGAAAGAGTGTCGAAGAAATCATTAGATAAAGCAAGAGCAGAACTACCCACTACTCCTATTAAGCCACCACTACGAAATATTGAAAACAAAGAATCTTCTACTTATCAAACAAATTTAGAAGATAAAAGATTTATTGTTGTTCAGGTTTCATGTGAATTGTTTGAATATTCTAATCTCAGAAAAATAGAATATGTTGGATCTTTTGATTGTAAAGATAGAAATTACGAACAAGACAAAAGACTTGCTTTATTTGCCTATGATGTTAATGAGTGTGATCCAAAAGAATTACTTAATTATTGGAAGACCGAATTAGAAAATATTAATAAGACTGCAACGTATACTATGAGAACTATTAAAGTTCCTGTATATAAACCAAATGATGAGGAAGAATTATAATTATGAATCTGGATTGTAATCGTAAAAGAGTAAAAAGAAATCAAAGCAGTCATTTTGATATTATAGAAAAACTTAAAACAGGTATTGTCAGGGTGGTTGTAAAAGACGGGAAAGATAATAGAATACTCAAACCCGTTTTATGTACTCTTAATAATAAAGTATTACCTTCTAAAGAATCCACACAATATAGAAACATAGAAGAACAGGAAAAAAATCCAGATATATTAGTTTGGGCATTTAACAAAAATTACAATAAAAAGGTTGATCCTACGTCTGGATGGTGTAAAATACCTTTATCAAGTATTGCACATTATGAATATATTGATGAGGTCAAATAAACATGGAGTATAGATTACATATTGATATCCCAATGGGATCCGATGAAGACATTGCAGTTGTACAAACAAAACGTCTTATTAAATCATTATTCTCAGGAAAGCAAGAAGAAGTAATGCATACACATATAATTACTCAGGTTAATTATCGTCTTGGGTGTGATGAAGATCGTCAAAAATCTAATTACTTGGATAGAAATGAAAATGGTCATGTGAGCAATAAGAAGACCCGCATAAATTTCTTTAAGTATTATGGTAAAAATGGGCCGCTTCCACCACCGTAATTAAGGGCTTGATGCGGAGGTTTTAGCAGCACCGCTTATAACGGTGTATTCGTGGGTTCAAATCCCACCTAGCCCACTGGATAATATAATGTTAATAGAAGAATTAATTGATAACTTAAAAAACGGAATACTCATAATAACTTTTAAAAAGGTAACTGATGATTCTATGAGAACAATGAGATGTAGTTTAGAAGAAAGATTTATAGGTCGATTAGAGAAAAGAAAGATTAATGAAAATAGTATAAAAAAAGAACGTAATAAAACTATAGATTATCTTATCCCTGTTTGGGATGTTGATAAAAAGAGTTGGAGGACGTTGTGGTTTTATACAATTAAAGATGTAAAAACAATAGGGGAACAGTTAGAACTTCCGTACAACGATTAATAAATGAAAATCCTTGATGATATAAAACTTGATTACAGTGATGTCTTGATTCGTCCCAAGCGTTCTATCCTTGAATCACGCAAAGAGGTAGACCTAAATCGCACATTCAAATTTAAAAACGGAAAGACATGGCATGGTATTCCAATTGTAGCAGCAAACATGGATACTACTGGAACAGTCGAAATAGGTAAAATTCTAAGTAGTCATGGTATGCTTACTTGTTTAAGTAAACATGGTAAACATGTAGATGTTGATGACCATGAAAAATTACACATGGCTCTTTCGTTCGGAATGGGAGAGAAAGATCGTGAATTTCTTTTTAAAGAGCGTGAGGAAGACTATCCATTCTTTTGTTTAGATGTTGCAAACGGATATACACAAAGATTTATTGATTTTGTTAAGGAGGTTCGTGAACAATGGCCATC
>Ga0208315_1000996_pt1 | contig 16097 bp, 12 predicted proteins | sample MalvireepMed_215_FD_184239 | JGI IMG/M metagenome (GOLD analysis project Ga0208315, IMG submission 184239) | Marine viral communities from the Global Malaspina Expedition - Malaspina viral metaG DeepMed_215 (SPAdes) (version 2) | ecosystem: Environmental > Aquatic > Marine > Oceanic | place... | reverse complement strand
ATGAGCGCAGTTTGTGCAGTACAAAGGTTTCTGTTCCTTAAACACACGTGGGGGGGGGTATGGCTTGGCGTCTCTTATAGTTACCAATAGATACCCGTGACGAAAATTTTACGTTAAAGGGACGTAGTAAGACGCACCCCCACTAAGAGCGTAAGTACGTCTGGATTTAGAGACTGAGAGACTACCCCGAAGGTAGGTAGGGTCGAAGGCTCTCTAACTAACAAGAACGTCTTAGCGTCTTTAAGTGCTAAGAGAGTAAGGGGGACCCCTCTTAGGGGGCCCCCCTTACTCTTAGCTTAAGAACGTCTTACTCTTCTCTTAAGAGTCTTAAGGGGGCAGAAATATTTTTTTATTATGAAAAAACGCGGTACATAAATTGACAACTTTGGGGTTTTGCGGTACAGTCAGCTACAAATGCCATACACTACGGTTGAGAATTCAGCTAATCTAGGTCGTATCGGTAAGATTTCTGCCCGCACTCTGGGTATTGGGCGAGCGATTGTAGCAGAACCTGACAGTACATATGAGGAGCTTGCGTTCAGGTTTGGGGTTAGTCGGCAGCGTATTGGTCAGATAGCAAAGAGATTTGCGGTAGGTCGAAAGAAGGTCGATGGTTATGCCGTACAGTAAAAAGAACTCTAAAGCCCAGATCGTTGCTGGGGATGATAAGGTGACTAGGCAGGAAACTTTCCTAGCCAGCTATTCTGTTACTGGATCGATCAATGTTTCGGCTGAGAATGCTGGAGTTACCAGGCATGCTTACAACAACTGGATGCAGGAAGACAAGGACGACTTTAGGGTTAGGTTCAATGCGGTACGGGAAGATTTTAGAGAGCATCTTCAGGACATGGCTATCGATAGGGTTAAGGCTCAGAAGCCAGGAGACAATCCTGTACTGTTGATTACGTTACTTAATGCCCACTGGCCTGAGAAGTACCGACCAAACACGGTTGTTAGTGATGGCACTGCCAAGGAAGTTATGGCTGAGTGGAAGCAGTGGGTCAAGAATTCCAAGAAAGAAAATACGTCGCGAGAAGTTCCTGCTGAGGTAGAAGAACGAGAAGCTGAGTTAGAAGCAAAGCAGCTTTTCGACAGGAAGTTCAATGACAACACTACAGACGGAGAGAGTAAGTAACTCTGTTTCAGAGTATATCTTTTCTAGAGTTGGATTCTCTCCAACACCATTGCAAGAGAATATACTTAATTGCCAGAAACGCTTCGTACTGGTTGCGGGCGGTGAGCAGGCTGGTAAGAGTATGGTGGCATCCAAGTTCTTTTTGTCTCGGTTCCTGGAGACAGAAGGGGCGGGACTGTATTGGCTGGTTGCCGCCGACTATGAACGTACCCGTGCCGAGTTTGATTACCTGGTTGCGGACTTTTCTTCGTTAGGGATTCTTTCCGAAGTCACTAAGCGTGTAGATCCAGGGCGCATTATTCTGACAGATGGGTCTAGGATCGAGACAAAATCCGCGAAAGACCCCCGCACCCTAGCTATGAAAGCCCCAGATGGGATACTGGGTTGTGAAGCTAGTCAGTTGGATATGAATTCCTTCCATAGATTGCGTGGTAGGGTGGCTCCTAAAAGGGGATGGCTGTTTTTATCAGGTACATTTGAAGGATCGTTAGGTTGGTATCCACAACTGTACTCTTCGTGGAAAGGCAAGACGGGAGAAGAGCAGTCTTTTTCACTACCTAGCTACTCTAATTCGTATCTATATCCTGAAGGTAAGGCCGACCCAGAGATACAAAAGCTAAAAGCACTCTCGTCTGACGAGTTCTTTATGGAACGAATCGAAGGGATACCTTGCCCACCAGCGGGATTGGTATTTGAAGAGTTCCGCACTGACGTTCATGTTGACGATACTATCGAGTGGGTTCCTGACGAGCCAGTATATCTGTGGATGGACCCAGGATATGCAGGAGCCTATGCAGTAGTTGCAGCTCAGGATATTAACGATCAGATATATATCTTTGATGAAGTCTATGAGCAGGGACTTACTACAGAATCTATGATTGATATTGTGCAGAATAAGCCTTGGTGGAAAGATGTCCACTCAGGCACTATAGACATTGCTGGTTATCAACACCAGGCAATGTCAGCACCTGCGGAGATGTGGATGGATAAGACTGGGATATATCTGGACGCTCAGAAGATTAGAATCAACGAAGGTACGGAAAGATTAAAAGGGTTTCTAAAACCAGATCCGATTACTAACATACCAAAACTTTTGATAGCTCCTAGATGCAGGGGAACCTTATCTGAGTTTGGTGCGATGCCATCTCCGTTTGATGGTCAGTCGAGAGCTTATAAATGGAAGACCGATAGAGATGGTAATATTGTTGGTGAGACTCCAGAAGATAAACACAACCATGCTATTAAAGCACTGGTATACGGACTGGTAAGCAGGTTTGGATACGGTTATATTAACGGACAAGAGTTTATAAAAGTGAAACGGTGGGCTAAATAATTATGCCAAGATTAAAACCAGACGATATTATAGAGAAGGTAGAGGCTCACTATGACGCTACCCATCCCTTACGTAATAGGATGGACGCAGATCACCAGCTATACAAGCTGGACTCTTACGATGCTGGGGACGGGTATAAATCGTACACATCCAATGAACCCCAGACCTACGCAGATAAGATAATTTCGTGGATGACCGGAGCTGACGTAGTTGTAAGAATTCCACCAAATGGTAACCCACGTAATAGCCGTGAGGTGAACAATGATAAAGAACGATTTATTATTGGAGCCTTACGCTCTGCTGATGAACGTCTGACATCAAGGTTAGTGCCGTCTATTAAAGATCAGCTATCTTGGTACATAGCTCTCAGAGGGTGGTATGCAGGTAGGGCTATGCTCTCCAAACAAAAAGACGATACCACTACTATTGATGTAACTCCGTGGGACCCGATACATACCTACTGGGGAGTTGGATCAGATGGTCTGGCCTGGGCTTGTTACAAGATCAAAAAGACCAGAGGAGAGATAGAAGCTCAGTATGGAATTCGTCTTGGTGATGCTAGAGCGGACGACGATGGTATTGCAGTCTATGATTACTATGACACTGAGTATAATACCGTAGTAGTACCTGGAAGATTTGTTAAAAAGCGTACCCCACACGGTGGAGAAACTGTTCCTGTATTCATAGGGCCAGTAGGATCTACTCCGTTAGTCCAGTCACTGGAGCTATCTTCTATTGAAGACACACTAGAAGATTTCGGAGAGTCCGTATTTAAGTCTACTAGAAGTCTCTATGAGAACCATAACTTCATGATGTCAGTAATGTTGGAACTGACAGCACGGTCTAGGAAGCAGGGATTAAAGGTAGTTAGTAGAGACGGTACAAAAACATTAGATGAAGATCCATATCAAGAAGGAACCGAGATATCGCTAGGTCAGGGAGAGGATGTAAAGCCCCTTGGACTCTTGGAGATGGCAAAAGAGTCGGGTGCTTTCATGGGACTAGTGTCAGGAGAGTTGCAGAGAGGTAGCGTCCCTCACTCAGTATACGGGGAACTACCATTCCAGTTATCTGGGTATGCAATTAACACGTTACGTCAGGGTGTGGAGACGGTTTTGATTCCTAGGGTTCAGGCTATGGAAAGGGCTTATACTCAGATAGCCAACCTGCTTTGTGACCAGTATCAGACTGGTAGTTTCAAAGCCGTCGAACTATCTGGTGAAGATAACAATAGGATGTACTTCTCAGAAGAGATTACTCCAGAAAGAATAGAAGCTGGAGGAGATCCTGAGATTAAAATATCACCAAGACTACCAGAAGACGATATGTCCAGATACGGGATGGCACAGATAGCAAGAGAAGGACAGACTCCACTGCTGCCAGACCTTTGGATCAGAGACAACATACTAGGAATACAAGATGCAGACCAGGTTGACGATGCGGTAAAAGAGCAGATAGCAGAACGAACTTTACCAGAAGCGGGTATGTGGTCTCTCTATCAAGCAGCGATGAAGCAGGGTAGAGAAGATCTGGCTCAGATGTATTTCGGAGAATTAGTTGCAATGCTATTTGCTAAAGCGAAACAAATGTCAGATACTTTCGGCGGGGGTGGACCTGGTATGCCTCCGGGATCTCCCTCTCCGGGGCCTGGTGGAGTGCCTGCCGGGGTAGCACCGCCGGGTCCTCCCCCACCAGAAGCGCCGCCTATGCCATCGCCAGAGGTAATGCCTCCAGCGGCAGCGGGCGTACCGCCTCCAGTACCGACTCCGCAAGGTGGGCCAGTAGTACCACCAGGGCAGCCTAGACCAGGAGCGCAAGGAGAAGGAGAACGACTTCGTAGAATAGGTCTTGTAGGACCAGGAGGTTAGATATGGCTTCAACACAAGAAGAACAGGGACTATTGAGCGCCTTTGGCTCTATGATGCAGGACTTTTTCACTGGTAGTGTTCCTTCTTTTGTGCAAGGAATGATGGGGCCAGCTCCAGGAGAGGTAGACCCAGGATTGCTGAAAACAGCAGAGGACATTAGAACTGGTAAAGTAACTCCAGTACCTCCTCCCATTGCAACATTAGCAGCCCCTACTCCATCTATGCGAGGCGCTACACCGCCTTTATTACAAGGCGTTAATAATCCTAGGATACAAAATCTTTTGAATATCCCAGTAAAAGATAGTGTAATAACTGGAGAAGATACTCCTAGAAAATTAGCTGAAGTACAGGCTGAAGAGTGGGACGTTACTCCATATGGTGGACATATTGGAGAAGGTGAGAGTATTTTTGGTGGCTATTCTAATCCATACCAGGCTATGTTTGAATCTCAGATTAGAGCTAATATCCCAGAAGGAAGAGATGTAGAGGCTATAGTAAATAGAGCTAGACCAGGGTATTTACATGCAAAGGGTAGTTACTTCTTAACTTATATAGATGATCCTGGTATAGGGACAGAATCTGTGCCGACATTCTTTCAGTTTATGCAGCATGGAACTTCTAGTAGACCTGCTGATGTTGACGAGCTATGGGGAGTTATTCGTATCGCTTCTGATTGGAAGCATAGTGATATAACACATCAAGAATGGAGACAACTATACGAAGAAGAACTTGTTGGTATACCTAAAGAAGTTTCACGTAATATATTCCATCTTGTTAAAGATGACGAGGATGAACTAGCTCTTATAGCAGCGCGTGAAGGCTTAAAGGGACAAGGAGAACTGGGGAAGAGAGCTTTGAGAGGGTTAACAAACTTTGCAAAAGAAGTAGATAAAGAGCCAGTAAAGACTCAAAAAAAACCCAAGGAAGGGTATATAAGTAAGTGGGAAGATCAAAAAAGCCGACCTAAACCCTTCTCTCCTATGGTTTATACTGGTGGTCGTTCTAGAGCTAGAGTTGGTGGGCCAGGCGTAGAAGCGACAGGGATGGGTCAGTTCCCTACCCCTCAAATGATAGGTAGTCCAGGTGTAGAATCACCTAGGTTTCCAGGGTAAGGAGAATAACTTAAATGCCACATATACTAGGGGTAAAACTTACTTCTCAACAACATTATAATGAAGCAGTTAAGCTATATGAAGATGGGGATTACGACGGGGCAAAGATTCATTTTGAGTTGATTGACGATACCGATGTCGTGAATGTGTCTAATGCAAGTATATATCTCGAACGGATTTTACGAAGACATCCAGAAACAGCAGAATTAACCAGGCTTGGAGCAGCAGCTACTGAACAAGACTTTGTAAATCAAGTAAATAACCGTATAGCTATAGCAGCTAGACTTAAACAAGAAGGAGATCAAACTGGTTCTTATGTTAATTATCAGAAGGCGTTGGATCTTGCTTCTGAAGGTATGCGTCAGATAAGGATGGGTGGTGGAACTGTAGCTCAACTTGACGCACTAAGAAAAAGCCTACGAGTTCCTGGGGTTATGCCTGATTATCGTTTTGCTCCTGATGCTGAAAGTACCTCGGCTGTACAAGAACTAGTTGGTACAGCGCCTACTTCTCCTGATACTGTAACTCAAGCCGACGATACTAAAGCAGATATTCTACAAACTAGTTATGTAGATATTATGGGCGAGGATGCAGAGCCACCACGTAGTGCCCCTAGAGAATACATGTATCAAACATCACAACTACTTGGTGGGATAGATCCAGAAACAGGACGTCCTGCATTTGGTACTGCTGCGATGCGAGCGGCACAGCGAGGATTAGAATCAGGATTTCAAAGCCAATTTACTAGGTGGCTCCTTGAAAGTGCTGCTCAACCAGTAGGCCAGGTAACTCAATTTGATGACTGGTTAACTAGCCAGGGTATACAGAGACCTACTGGAGATAAACTCCCTGCATATTGGGAGGAAGTAATTAGACAGTCTAGTCTTTTGCCTACTCTTAGTGAACAACAGGCGATAGAGTTTATTGATCAGGCTAGAGCGATTCCATTGTTCGGTACTCCTACAGCAGATGGCACGGGGTTTACAAGAACTTTATCGGACGAACAAAAGTGGGCAGCTAGAGCGGCGATGGGTGGCGCTACTACAGGACTATTCGGACGTATAAATAACCAGCGTTTTAATTCTTTGTTGGCTGCATGGAGTAATTTACAAAACGATTTTCCTGATGATCCTGAGTACTCAAGTCCACAGTTCCTACGTTGGGTAGTTAGCCAGCTAACACCTGATGCTCCTGGCTATCTAGAAAATTATTCTTCAAGAGAATCGTGGATTGCACCACCAGGTGGAGAAGACGAAGATGAAGCTAAAAAGATTGCTAAGTCAGTAAGTAATGTAGGAATTAATATTGGTTCTACTAATGTTAAGAAAATTATAGGCGATAGTTCAGATTCTTCAGAAACGTTTTTATCTAGTACATCTACTCCACGTTATGGGTACAATGCTATAACGAGAAAACGGTATGAACTAGATAGTGATGAGATATTAGCGGCACAGCGAGAATTAGGCATACGTCCGGCTATTAGTGCGGGCGGTGATCAACCAGTAGAAACAGTAACACCAGCCCACCCTTATGAGGCTTGGCAACAGTTGGTTGAGGAGCATACACCCCCCCCGTTAACTGGTCAGGCACTTACAGATCAGGAGAAACTCAATCTCGCAGAACAACAAAAGATACAAGAGGCGTTTAAAGAATTTGTTCCAGCCGAGACTTCTTTTGGACATCCTGCACAAGATCCGATTATTGTTTTAACTGGTCGGGATAAAAGCGCCTACGATCAAGCAGTGATTAACGCAGGAATAAGAGCGGCTGGTAGAGATCCTTATGCACAATATGAGGTCGAACTACCTATGGGATCAGGTGGACTAACTCCAAACCAAGAGCAGGAGCGCCTTAATCGTCTGCGTAGCGGAATAGTACAAGATGTAGGTATAAACCAAGCATTTGTGTCTAGGCCACTTCCAGATCGGTATATTCCTTTTACTGACCCCCTACTCCCTCTTGGGGATACATCTTATCTCGACACCCGAGGCATTTCTAGTGTCCCAATCGGTAGATCGGGATATACTGGTGAGTTCGACATATCAGGCCCTTATGGTAGATCAGCATGGCAACAGGCTAATATAGAAGCACGTGCAGACAGAATAACACCGGGAATAGCGGCATATAAGGAACAAGAAATATATAATAAGGCTCTCGCAGACGCGAATGAAAAATATAGAATAGACCTAGCGCTAGGTAAAAGGCCTACATATGAACAACCAACAGGGGCAGTAAATCCTTGGCAAGGTTATGACCCTAATGTACCAGCTATTGTGCCTAGACCAAGAACATCTACTACTGGGACTTTTGGTGTGCCAAATATTGGTGCTGTTACGGATGCCTTTAAATGGTTTATGAATAACGCACGTAGTCTTCCATTTGGTTAATACTTTATAATAGGAGAGTAACATGGCACAAGGACTTGCAGGAATTGGGGGGTTTGAGAGTTTCTTAGAAGATGTCCCTGAAGCTGCGTATTATAGCGCAGCTCCTTTTACTGGTGATATGAGTCCTGCTCAACGTCAGTATTGGGCAGGACAGTATGGAAACATACAGAACCAATATATGGGAGAATTGGGACGACAAATGAGAGATCAAGAAAGACCTGCCATGCAGTTCACTGATTTTCTTGATGCCTATCCGTGGACGGAAAGGTATACTCGACTAAGTCCTAGACTTCGACCTGGATCTGGTACAACTAGATTTAATCCTGGTGTGAGGCGTTACTTCGCATGACTATGGATGTTGGATACGAGCGAGAATATCCTGAAGTCAGACGCAGGAGATCTCCGTTTTCTGAAGACTGGAGATGGTTTCGTTCTCAGTATGGTAAAGAGTTAGAAGCACGGGGTATAACTGATCCTGACCCCTTTGACGATCAAGGCAATATGTCTTCAGAAGCTCATAAGGCTATGCTGGATATTTTGCAGCAGAAAAAAACCCCTACGGAACAAGCATCTACTACTCAACTACGCCCTATTGGCCCAACACCGTTAACTCAAGAAACTGTTGCAGAGGCTCCTGCATATTTAGATCCAGACGTTTGGAAGGGTAGGGGGCAGCGTATTGGGGCTGCCGCACAAGAATTCTTCCCTTGGATAGGGGGGCCTAGAGTTATAGGTAGACTTAAAGAGACTAGAGAAGAGATACGAGCTGAAGAGGCTGAAGGCGAAGATATAGCTGGGTGGAGAGAAGCTATTAAATATGGGGGCGCTGTACTTCGGCCTATTGGGCAGGCTCTTGAGGCAATACAAGAAACCACTGCTCCTATACGAGGATTTCTGACAACAGAAGTACCGGGATTAAGAGATCCTGAAGTACAGAAAAGGTTTGATATACATAGAGCTAGAGGTATGGATCAGGTATCTGCTTTAGCCGCAGCTTATCAGCAGGCTGAAGAAGCTGGCGAAATCCCCTTGGCAAAAAGCTTACTACTTAATATTGGGACTGATCCTGCGGCTATAGCATTTCCTGGTAGTAGTGTTATAGGGGCGGGACTAAAGACAACAAAAGCATTGTTCGCTGGAAAGAACCTAGACAATCTTATTGCAAATGTACATAAAACTCACGGTCTTAAAGGAGAAGTTACTGACGCAAAGCTTGAAAAGATTAGGCGTAAAGTAACACAAAGAGGAGGTCAGCTCGCTGAAAAAACGGTTCCTAAAGAAGAAATAAATAAATATAAAAAATACATATCAACCCATACGGGTGTTTCTATTAAAGAAGTCACTAGAATAACTGATACTGGGATTCGTCCTAAAGGGTTTAAGACATCCGATGCAGCCAGGGATGAAATAGAGGAAATAATTTCTGGTATGGCTAGTGTAGATAAAAGCGAATCTGTTAAAGCAATGTTTGTGAAACTCAAAGGTAGGCAAGAAGAGATCCCTCGTAAAAAGGGCGCAAAGGGAGCTAGGAAATCTAGGACATTATCTAGAAAAGAACTTACTGTGCTAGAAAACTCATTAGCAAAAGCAACAAGAAAAACTTCTGAAGAGATACACGACTTAGTAGAAGCATCTAGTGCAGATTATTTTACAGATCAGTGGATTGTAGAAAGAGCAGCAGCTAACTTTAATCCTAATCTTCTTAGAAAAGCTGGAGAATGGTTATCTAGTATTCCTATGGGGGCAGCAGTAGGTCGTATATTTACTCCAGCAGCTCTTGCAGCTAGATCTGGTATGGAGGCACTTAAAGAAGGGATCTTATATCGACTATTGCAACAGAATCAAGAGGCTCGAATAAGTGCAAAGATTCTTAGTCTTGGAGAAGAGTTTAGAAAGGTTGATTTTAATATTGATGCTACAGGACATCTACAACTAACTAAAACAGGTGGGAAAAAGGCGTTTGGAGATGTTGCCGAAAATGCCAGCAAGTATTTAAAAACTAAAGATATTAACGAAGACCAGTATATGTGGATCACTAAAGCCAAAAGTTATATTGATGATTTGGCGGCTAATTATGAACGTGTCTCTGAAGAAAAACTAACATATATAGCGAATTATTGGCCTAGATTTACTACGAACAATCTTATTGACGACACCCATATATCGTTTAAGAAACTTGGCAGTCCTGAGTCTCCACAGTTAGCTCGTCATATACAGACTATGCAAGAAGGGATTGATAAAGGCGTTAACTATGTAGCAGACCCTATGCAGGTTCTAGCTAGGTATGCGCACTCATTGAATAAAATCACTAGGGATAAGTTATTTGAGCAGAGGCTTAGAAAAGGTACGATTACGGGTATTGGTCCTATGGTTGAAGCGCCGTTAGTAGGCAGTAAACTAAGTAAAGCAATACAAGGAACTCGTAAGATCCCTGATTGGCAGTCTGCAAGAGGATGGGATGATTTACAACTTAGCGATGCGGCTCAAAAACAGTTAAGTCAAGTTTTAGGATTAGCTAAACGTGGCGGTGCGCTTAGTAAAGCTGAAGCTGCGGCATCTATACCTAAACTAATTGTAGCTGGATCTTTCGATACAGGACAGTTTTTTATACAGGGACTGCCCCTTCTTTTCTATAGACCAACAGCATGGGTGGAAGCTGTGCAAGTATCTTTAAGAACACTTGTAAGTCGCAATCCAGAGCAGTTTTATAAGCAATGGGTACATTCTAAGCTAGGTAGTGAGATAGATAACTTTGCTCGTTATGGAGGAGACATATCTGATATATCAGAGTTTTTCCAAGCTCTTGGATTTGTTAGGAAAGCTCGTGTTATTGGTCCTACTGCGGCACGATTTGGAGCTGGTTTTCATGCGTTTATGGGGGTTGGACGAGTGAAGATGTTTTCTTCTATGGATAACATGATAAGACGACATGCTGTTCGTACTGGAATGTCACAAACAAAACTAGATCATGAATTATCTAGAGCCGCTAGAATAGTAGATACTATGATGGGTGGAACTTCTACGAAGAGTTTAGGGCTTTCTGCTACTCAACGTCAGGTAGAAAACGCGTTCCTGTTTTTTGCACCTAGATATACTAGAGCAGTCTTCGGTTCATTTGGGCATCTAGTGGGTAAAGGATACGCAGCAAATGAGGCTAGAGCTATAATGGCGCAACTACTAGGAGGAGGTGCGCTTATTACAGCAGGTATTGTAGGAGCAAAAGCTACTGCTGAAGGGAAAACTCAAGAAGAAGCTTGGGAAGAAATAGGAAATATATTAAATCCTGAAAATAGAAGACAGTTTATGTCTATAAAAGTAGGCAACCAGTATTTTGGTCTAGCAGGAGGGTATAGAGCAGCCATATCTGCAATAGCAAATACGTTACCCATGACTGAAAAGTCGCGTAATAGATGGGATGAAATATTAGAAGATGAAGATCCTATGAATCAAATTCTTCGTAATCCTTTAGTAATGTTTGCTCGTAGTAAATCTCCTATTACTACAGGTACTGTCCTTGATTTCATGGACAACGAAGATTTTCTTGGAAGAGATTTCACATTCGGTTCTGTTGTTACAGACCCTAGCAAGCTTACTGAAGCATTATTAAGACGAACTGCTCCTATTCCAGTACAGCAGTTTATAGAACTTCTAGGTTCTGGTCATGGACTTCCTAAAGCTGCGGTAGGGGGTATGACAGAGTTCGCAGGATTAAGACACTTACCAGCTACCGCTTTTGAAATGCAACGAGAACTAGGATCTGACTTATTGGAACAAGCAGGCATTGTAGGTACTGCTGGAGATATTGCTACAAAACGAGGATACGAAGGTCCTGGGTGGAGTGAAGAGGATCTTCAGATGGATGTTAAGGATCTAGAAGTTTGGCAACTAGATCCACGTACTGAATATGATATCGAGAATAATCCTGAATATGAAGCGATATATGCAAAAGTTAGAGAAGCTACTAGTGAATATGACCCTAAAAAAGCTAAACACCTAGATGATAGAGATGCTTTACGAGAAAAAGTTTTTGGGCCTGAAGGGCTATTGGTTAAAGCAGCACAAAGATCTCATACTAAAAATCCTTCACAGCCCTTAAAATATTATCGAGAACAGCGTAAAACTATTCTTCATGACTATTTTGTAGAAAGCGAAAGGCTTTATAAAGAGTCTGAATTACAAAAAGTTTTTGGTAAAAAGAAAGATCCAACTGGTCCTTTTCAAAAAGCTAAACGAATACATGACCAGCTTTTATATGAAGACGATAAAGATACAGTAATCGAAATAATGGGAATAGATGAAAGTGAGTATATTCCTTTAGAAGAATGGAACGAGTTTAATTTCGATGAACGAGAACGTAGAATGGCTTATTTGGTAGATACTTATGGACAAACATTTATTGACGACCTAAGATTAGTATCTAGATCTAAACTACCTGAAGTTGAAAGAGCTTATAGAGAAGCTATGGATTATATAGCTGCTACAGGGTATTGGGAAGTGGATAAATTTCTCGCACGAGAAAAAGAAGTTGAGAATGAGTTAGCTGAGTATAGAGCTTTACAAAGGACAAATGAATCTAAAGCCAAAGTGTTTCTTAATGAAAACGATATTTTGCGTGTTAAAGTAATCAATCAAGTTGGGCCTTTTAGAAAACAAATGCGTAAAGCAGACATCACTAATGGTGAGTATAGACTAGACAATATATTGTACAAGTACGGGTATACTTCTGTACTTATTACTGATGAAGACCCTAGTAAAAGAAAGATATATAGATGAATAAAATACACGATGTTGTATCTAGTTTCTTGACAATCACTATAATTTGTATGTATCTTGAAAAGAATATCTCTAAAAGTAGAGGGGGAAAAGGTATATGGTTACAGAAAGTATAGAACAACAGGCACCTTTACCAGAGCCTACTTCGGCTACGACAGAGGTGGCAGAACCTACTGATAGCGTGGAGACTACTGATACTCCTGAAGCAACGGTAGATAGTCCAGTTGAAGAACAAGCTACTGTTGGAACTTCTGAAGTACCGACTGAATCTATTTCTGAAGAGACTTCTGGGTCTTTTGAGGAGATGCAATTACCGCCTCCTACTACAGCTCCTCCTGTTACCTCTCCTTCTGAACCTGCGCCAGTCCCACAGTATAGCCCAGAACAGATAAGAAGATTGGAACAGGAGTCCTTTCAGTATGAACAAGCTCGAAAACAACAAGAGGTACAGAATCAAGTACAGATATATAAACAGCAGCTAGAGGGTCAGGGGTATCTTCCAGAACACGCAGAACAGGCTGCTAATTCTTATATGCAAAGCCAGCAACAGCATCAGCAAGAAACTCAGACTTTGATTCAACAAGCTGAACGATATGGTAAACATATTCAAGGTAAACAGGCGGCGGCTGAAAAGTTCGCTGCGAAGTATTCTCTTAATATAGGTGATTTGGCTACGCTAAGAATGTACGAAGATCCACAGACGATGGAACGCGCAGCCCAAGTTATGTCAGCGAACCGCAAGAGGGATGCAGAGCTTGCAGCACTTAAGCAAGCAAGGGTTCCTGCACAGGCACTAGACAACAGTCAGGGCAGTCCTGAAGTGGCTGCGGACGAGGGAGGCTGGCTGCAAAGGTACAATGAGGGTGACAGATCGCCGAGCGCACAAGCGGCGGCAAAAAAAGCAGCGGGTCTAGCATAATAGCCAGGAGGAATAATCATGGCGCAGACAGCGACGACAGGTAATTTGGAGAATGCACAGAAGATCATTATTGCGGCGGCGAGATATACGGAGGAGCATAATGCTCCTGCTCTAGCCTTAATAGAGCAGTTCACTCTTGAGAAGGGAGCCAAACAGGTAACTGTTCCCAAGGTTGGACAGATGGAAATGTCTGACTTAACTGACGGTCAGGATATCATAGACGAGGAAGACATTGGTATGACTAGTGTGGATCTCACAGCAAGTGAGGTTGGCGCTAAAGTTATTCTTACTGACAAACTCGTCAGGCAAAGTTCTGAGAATGTTTTCTCTATCATAGGAAGACAGCTTGGTGACGGTATGGCAAGGAAGAAAGACACAGATGTACATGCTCTTTATTCCAGCCTTAATGGTGGAACTACAGTTGGTGCGGCAACTAAATTTATGAAGGCATCTAACGTACAGGGTGCTATAGCCTATGCCAAGGCTAATAAGTTTGGTAGTCAGGTATACATCCTGCACCATCCTAACTCAGTAGCGTATCTTTCTAAAGAAGCAGCTACAGCAGCATCGTCTGGTTCTTCTCCTATACCAGAAGGATGGTCTCAGGACTTACTGGGCAACTTCTGGAGTGGCTTACGTCCAATGAACAATGTAGCTATATTTGAAGACGGTAACCTTACGGTAGATAGCAGCGATGATGCCACAGGCGTGATTGCTGATAAAACTGCTATGGCAGCTCTTAATAGTGTAGAGACCAGGACTGAACGACAGCGAGACGCTTCCCTTAGAGCAACAGAAGTTGTAATGACTGCTGACTACGGGGTGTTTGAGCTTGATGACAGTCGAGGAGCTGGCCTTATATTTGACGCAGCAGCTCTAGCAACTAATAACTAGGAGTAGGTTATGGTAGGTATAACTGAGCGCAACGAACAGAAAAAAGAATTAGTCGCTCTTGGCTACTCATTGAAGTACATAGATGATTGGCAACCTAAGACGACTCTATATAGGCATAAGGAAGCGTTCAATACTGATGGTGCTGTGAGTGGGGCTATAGGAAGCACTATAGAGAACGTACCTGGAAACCCAGATTATGTGTTGCGTAAGGCTAGGATAGGTTTATTTACTAGGCCTCCCAGTGAGACCTGCGAATGTAGATGGTGTATTGAGAGGCGGTCTTCAGGTGCTGAGTCTAGGGCTTCAGCCTCAGTGCCTGAAGATACCGCTGAGAAGAAAGAAGAAACACCTATAAAAGGCAACTTTCCTTGTGACGAATGTGATTATTTAGGAAAGAGTCCTAATGGTTTAAGGATGCATGTAATTAATAGGCATCCTAACTAAATTATAGCTTGAGGCTCTAGAGAGTCTGTAACGATAGGCCGAGGTCTCTCTAGACGAACTAAATATCGGTCTATCGCAGGACTTAGAACCTGTAAGGAGGTTGGTATGTCGTTTCCGAATACAGTAATGGGTAAATATGGATGGGAAAAAGTTCAGACATCTGGGAAAAGGCACAAACTAGGTACTAGAATGACTTTTGATGACGGAAGGGTATTTAGGTATTGTGAAGTAGGTGCTGCCGATATTGCAGCAGGTGCGATAGTACAGGCTCCTGCTGGTGTGGCTAACCATGATATGGACTTAGCTATAGCTACAGCAGCATCAGGAGTTACATCATTAACAGTAACTCTTGGAGGAACAGCCGCTACTAAAAACCAATATAAAGATGGTTATCTCTATATTAATGACGGTACGGGGCAAGGTTCAGTCTACAAGATTAAATCTAATGCAGCAGGGGATTCTGGTGGCACTTGCGTCATTACTCTTGATGAAGAAGATGGTACTGTGACTGCTATCACTAATGGGGATACAATAGTTGGCTTAGCAGTCAATCCGTATAGCAATGTTATCATTTCCCCTACATCTGTTTCTAACATAGTAGTAGGAGTAGCTCCTAGAGCTTTGACTACTGATTACTATGGTTGGTTACAAACATGGGGACCTGCCGCAGTTCTTTGTAACGCAGCAGGTGTGGTAGGAGAGCCTGTGAGGGTTGGTGGTGCATCAACCGCAGGTGGCTTTGAAGACTTAGATAGAGATGGTTCAGGTGAAAACGAAGCAGTAATTGGACACCAGATGCTAATAGCTTCAGTTGCTACCGACTACGCATTAATTGACTTGACGATAGCTCCGTAATGGCTACTGATCTTTGGACTCCACCGGGCGTGACGGCGCACTCCGTCAGCCCGGGAGGGAGAAACGCTGAAACGGGTGGGGCTATAGAGCGCCATGTCTTCCAGGTAAACGATCCTGTATCTGGTAAGAAGCACAAGTTTTTGGTGCTTACAGATGACGAGACATCACAGGCGCATCTAGAGGATATGGTTTCTAGTGCTGTAGATAATTGGTTACGTGAAGTACGACATAAGACCTATAAACCTGCGCCTACTCCCGAACAGCGTAAAGAGATCGGAAAGATACTAGACGATATCCGTATCAGAAGGATAAAACGTAAAGAGAGTTCAACAGGAGTTATTAACTTTACTAACTTAGGGGGAGTGTTGAAAAATGGA
>Ga0208315_1000993_pt1 | contig 16138 bp, 36 predicted proteins | sample MalvireepMed_215_FD_184239 | JGI IMG/M metagenome (GOLD analysis project Ga0208315, IMG submission 184239) | Marine viral communities from the Global Malaspina Expedition - Malaspina viral metaG DeepMed_215 (SPAdes) (version 2) | ecosystem: Environmental > Aquatic > Marine > Oceanic | place... | reverse complement strand
GAAGGTATTGCTAGACCAGTCTAGCGATATCATGTACAGCGATATTGTGGATATGTATGGCAAGGATTACGCCGACGAATATTACGATTTTGGGGAGGAGGAATAGGAAACCGCATTTGCGGCCCGGCGGCAGCTTCCTAAGTCTTTATTTCACAGCCACTTACGATCAGAAAATAATCCGATTTTTCTCTTGATTCTGGCCCCCAATCGCATATAATAGACGCTATGAAACTCAACCCCGCGCATCCTGCCTTGACAGAGGCCCGCACTATCCATACCAAGTATAGGAAGCGGCCCAAGGCCGATAGCACACTATTGAAGCCCGTATCCTCCAATTCCAAACTGGGGAAGGGGCGTAAGGTTATCTCCGCCCACAAATGGGATGGGATGCCTATGTTTAGCCTTACCCTTGAGGAACGGGCTACCTGCCCTACATCTTGCCATCATTGGGATGATTGCTATGGTAACGGTATGCCATTCGCGCATAGGTTTGTGGAAGGTAAGCCGTTAGAAAATAACCTATTCCGCGAACTGCTAGCCTTGAATGAAAAGTATCCCCAGGGTATTGTTGTTCGCCTTCATATCCTGGGCGATTTCTATTCGCATAAGTATGTTATGTTTTGGGAATCCATGCTACAAGTGTTCCCGAATCTTCATATCTTCGGCTATACCGCTTGGGAACCGCATACAGAGATAGGCCAAGCGGTGGGTAAGGTTAGGGGATATCATCCTGATCGGTTCTGGGTGCGTTACTCCCGCCCTGGTCAGCCTAACGGTAACGCTATCTATGCGGCGCATGGCGACTATGATGGCAAACACTTTGTTTGTCCTGAGCAGACGGAGAAAGTGGATTCCTGCCTAGATTGTGGGCTATGCTGGACAACTAAGCAAACCGTGCGCTTCCTAACCCATTGAAATAACCGAACTTACGACGGGTGGGCCGGGCGATTTTTTCCCAAAAAGCAAGTACTTTCTCAGATTTTTTCTTCCCATCTGATTTTATTCTTGCGTTGGCGGGATATCGTGCTACCCTACAGAGCCAAAAACGGTCCCCAAAAAGAAAAAAACTCCCCCAATGGTCAATCCGTCAAAAGCCGTAAAAACGGGAGGGGGAGAAAGCCCTATTGAGCCTTTTATAATATCTAGGCACAAAAAAACCCCGCAAGCCATAAAAAACTCGCGGGGAAAAAACTCGTGTGAAGGGGGGGCTGCTGTTGTTAGTTTTTATTGAGCCCTGTCTTTGGGGGTCAAATTGTATATTTGGCGCAATTTATTTAAATTTCGCAGGATATAATCTCTCATCTGACATACTTACCGATACAATATTGCTTCCAACGCACATATCGGCGTTTGACTTTAATTATTTCGTAGTTTTTCAAGTTTGACTTTTTAAGAGCCTCCTCTGCCTCTTTTTGCGTCCGAAAAAAGCCTTTTGACTTTAATTGCGGTGTTTTGGGAGTTTTTTTAGCCCGATTTGACTTTTTTTTGCGTTTATTCATTATCATTCCAGGCTGTCCATAATAGGTGGGCCAAAATACCCACTAGAAGCCATAGTGCTAGCCCACTAAACAATTCTCCCATTTGACTTTTTTCCTTGTCTCATAATGTGACCAACTTGGAACTTTTTTCCATCATCCTTGTTGACTTTACGAGTTCTTATAAAAAATTCCAAATTGGGGTAGGCCATTTTGACTTTTTCTAGGTACTTATCGGCCCTCATGGAATTTTTGAAACTTTTAAAACTTCTGAATTTTGTGTAAATGCGCATTTGACTTTTTTTTATTGGCTTAAGCAAAAATAAATAATAACTTGACTTTCCTACTTTATCTGCCCTAATATAACCTCAAAACTAAATAAATTTGACTTTTCTCTCACTATGGGGACTATTGTACTATATTACCACCTTAATTTGACTTATCTGTATCCTTATTTGATTGCCCCTTTTTGTACCACTTCCTACCACTTTATTTCCCACCTCTACGGAACCATGATTTGACTCTTTTCATGCCTCCCTGCTCTACCGTTACTTCTTCGATTACTTCTTCTTTGGGTTCTACTCCATCTTTCCATCTGGACAGCACAACGAAAGACATAGAGGGCGTAAATACTGATACGACCTCTTGTTCTACACTTATCTTGTTTAGCATCTTCTCTAAGTCTTCTGCCGATGCTCTATTAACTACCCATTTGTTCATTATTGTTACCTATAACTGAAAAAGAAAAAACCAGTAAAAAAGAAAAACTCAGTAACTCCAACCAAGCCATCCTATTACAGTCCTGCTTCCTTGCCTATATTTGACTTTTCTTGATCTTTTCTCTGGTGGAAAAGCTTTATTTCATCCAACCATTGTCCAATGGGCTTTAGAGTGCCATCCTCGTTCATTCCATTTGCACAATGAGTGTGCATTTTCTTCATATCTTTGATGCAGTCTGCGTTTGCTCCTTCCGCGAAAGTTATTTCTACGGGCTCTTCGCAAAGATCACAGGGAAACTCTTGCTTACTAACTTGCTCTTGGGTCATTCTTAATCATCCTTCCACAAGATGTGCATGGTTGCTTGGTCTTTTGAGCAGGGAGAAAGTTCACTTCGTCACAATGCTTACAAAGGGTGTAATAAAGGTTGATAGTACGGGGTTTTTCGGTTGCCCCGTTTTTCCCCTTTGGCTCAAAGATTATTGTCTTTGTAGTCCAGGGGTTCTCCATATCGTTGTCTCTTATGATATTACCTGCGTTGTCGTACCATACGGTTCCATCTAAGGCCGTGTAGTGCGGTCTACGCCCTTCCGCGAAAGGAATGGGCTCCTGTCCTACGCTATACTCCAAGTCCTCTAAGACGGCATCCTCGTCGCTCTCAGCAGGAGCGCATCCTGCTAACTGGACGATTAGTACCACCAACAGACCCAAAGCGATGCTTAAAAATAATCCAGAAAGACGAAGCATCCATTTCTGCCTATTTGCTTCCCTCTGAACATAGTAGTCAAGCGGGTGTCTCATCGTTAGTCTCCTCTAAACTGTCTCTGTGTGCTGTTTCGCGTGTGTCCAAACTATCTAATTCTTCTGTAAGTTTCGCTAGTTCACGGGCCATACGCACAATTGCTCTTTCGACCATCCTTCTTTCCCGCTTAAAAACTTTTAACCTTTGTGCTTCCTCTTGTGTGTCAGGAAAATACATTAGACAGTACCCTCCTTCTCAAGCATTTCCTCCACAAACTCATCAATCCTGCTGGGCGTAGCGCGTTTGGCAACGATAGTCCACAGATAGTTTTGTTCTGTGGAAGGAGGAGCAACCCACTCAATTTCATAACCAGCCTTTGCTAGAGTATTCAATTCTTCTTCTAATTGGCGTGTGTTGACGGTTTCCACCTTCCATTCTTCTTGATTGGTCATTTTTCTACCTCTGATCTATTATAGATCGTTATTCATAATTTCTGCGATGGAGACAAGGAGTTTCTTTGCTTTGCGCCAGGAAATACCTAACTGTCGTGAAAGTTGTGATGTGTTGATCTTGCCAGATGGATGAATAAGGCTTCCATCTTCAAGAAGCATCTTAACACACTCCTTTTGCTCATCGTCTAACTGCTTAGAAAGTTCTCTTACAATAGCGGGGGACTCCACCGTTGTGGCCTTGTGTCCCTCCAAGTTTAATACTTCTTCATTCTCAAATACTGATACTACTCCCTTGGTTAGCGGATACCTCTTAGTAATCTGCTTGCCCTTGGAGTTCTTAGCATTCCAAACAACCGTCTTGATGTACTTATCGAAGCCAATTTCCCCCCAGAAATCATCAAACTTCCTACCCTCTTTCTTCTCAAAGCCTACAACAGCGTTCAATGCCGCGATGCAGATGTCCTGATAGTTATCTTCTAGTGCGGAAATAGCGTTGTCGCCTGATATTCTGTGTGCGATTTTCCAAAAGAGCATATCGTATTGATTAAGGATAAGTTCCCATTGTTCGCTACTAATAGTCATTATCATTCCTTACTGTAAAAACTAATTCGACGATGAGAATACTAAGCACAACCACTAATAGAATAGACCACCACATTAAAGTTCGTGGGCATCGGTGTACCCCAATTCTTTCATGTTATGGATGTCGTGTACCAATGCGAAACTGGGCCATGTAGTCTCAAACTGCTCAAGCAAAACACCACTAAAGATGTTATATCCGCTGTGGTCAACCACAACATACCTACTCCATCTAGTATCAGACAGAGGATCTAGGCCGAACACACGGTATTCAGCACTCTCCACATAATATGTGGCGATGTGTGTTCTGCCTCTGGGACTTCCGTAACTATAATCATGATCGTCTTCAATCTTCTTCATTTTCTTTATCCTTATATCTTTTCATGCCAAGCAAAGCGTATCCTGCGATGTCTTGATACGGGTTCTCCGAAAAAGCATCAGGGTCACTTGCGATACGGAACAGTTTATCAAGGATCCTAGCGATTGTCAATAGGTCACCGTACTGTTCTTTTTTAATTCCATCAGGAAACATCTGTCTAAGGCATTCGCCTGATCTACCGAACGAATCGCCGTAAGCAAGCTGCTTTTCCTCTACTAACTTACCAACCTCGCTACCTAGAAATTTATACATACTCATTATAAATACCACATTGTTCTAGGGCCGCAGGGTAGGCTACCTCAATTCTTTCCAGTTGTGTTACCAAGTAAGTGTTGAGCCTACATTGGAAGTTCAGAGCAGAATCTACGGAGGAGAATGTCATCCACAGCAACGCAGACTCAGTATCAGTCCTATTGCTGGGGAGGATTACCCCAGCATCTCTCAACATATCCTCTACCTCATAGTTGGTATCACAATTATCGAAAACAGGAGTGAACCTACCAATACAACTCATGCTCATAGTGAACAGGGGAATATCATCAGGATTGTCTCCTTTTCTACGGCCATGAATTTCCTCACAATTAAAGAATCTGAAGCCCATGTCTCCAAATCGCTTGTAACTAGTTTCTACCATCTTAAAAGGTTCCCTCGGGGAATTCATCCGCCAAATCAGGTGCGGGCTTATTAGGATCTAATCTCACATAAGTAAACCTCTCGTCCTCAATTGCATCCTCGTCCAGAGATTCCTTGATCTTGCGTAACAGTTGGTATGCGTCTTCCAACACATCGTTACACCAAGCACAGGGAGGATGCTCATGAGGATCAGGCTCACCATCTTCGGAATAATTGGGGTTAGGAGTAGGGTGTTCATCACAATGCTCATTAGTAGACATACACGCAATAGCACTATCAATCTGCCTTTGTGCCTCGTTAATCTTCAGCGCAAGTCTGTCAATATCTTCTTTATTCATCATTATCTCCAAAACGAGGATCTTGTGCAACAGTTGGTACACTTCTTCCAAACTGAAAATGTCTCATCAACGAAGGAGGTAGCGGTTCCTCAAGGCCCGCATCCTGACGCACAACGCCATCACAAGCATAGCAAAGAACGGCTGATTCTCCTTTATTAGCAGAATCAATGTCAACGGGCACAGATGTCCATGCATAAGTTCCAGTAATCTCGTCTAGTTCTATTCCACAATTATCACAATAAGTTGTAACTTTACTCATCAGTAGTGTAAGGGCTTTCAGCCCACTCCTCATCAATCTCATCAAGTTCAATAAACATAATGCTAATCTCGGCAATTCTACCGTCCTCAGTCCTTCTCACATACACATCATATTCGCCGTCACCATAACCAGTTTGTACGGCCATTCCTATACCATAGCCTAGAGGCGCACTATAGCCTTTTTCGTGTTGGCCTTCCGTTTTTAGTGAATCACAATATTCTTTCCAACTGAGAACCCTGTGTGAAGCATCATTTCCCATGATATAACATGGATCACCAATCCAGCACAAACCAGCATCCACACCGAAAGAACCAGCCAACTCCATTTCGGGTCTTACTTTAACCATTGCTAGGATCCACCTTTATCCAACCTTCGTTTTGCTTCTCAATATCAATAATCAGATCCTCACCATCATCGCTGATGCTCAAAAGAGATTCACCTTCTTCTTCGGGTTCTTCTCCTTCAACCCAACCGCCGAAATCTGTGCAGTAAAGCACCTTGCCGTCACCGAAATCAGCATCGGATTCACGCATTTCCATGTAAACAGTATTGCCATTCTCCATGTCCATTTCTACATAACCTTCCTCGTAAGCCTTTAGCGCTTCTGCTCTGGTGTCAGCCTTATAGTAACCAACTAATGAAGTTTCATCTGTTTGATAAAACACATATCTTTTCTCAGCCATTTGTCTGCTCCTTTTGTCGTTCTTCGTATTCTCTGTCAGCCTTATCAACGATTTCCGTATACTTTTCTAGAGTCATCTCCTCGTACTCAGACGGGTCTTTTTCTTCGTCGCTTTCCTCGCTGGCGTAGATCGAATCTAACTCATTGTCCACCCAGTCTTTCTCATGCCAATTAGCCCTGGCATAATCGATGGCTTCTTCTTCTGTTTCAGCCTCAATTCCACTCCACTCGAAGGTGTTACTTTCCAGAATTTGTACATGCCAAGTTTTCATTCTTCTTCCTCCACACAAACTGCGGGGCCAAATTTTAGATAAGTATCAGGGTGCATTGCCTCGTACTCATCCAAGGAGTACATATCGTTCCCATTATTATTGTCATACCAACAACATTCCCACGCGGCTTCAGGCACTTGATCGGATAATTCACCAGCCATGTCAGCGGCGATAACCCTCCTTTCTTCGTCACTATCGAAAGGACCATGCTTATCAGGATCAACCTCAACGATGACAATATCCATTTGAGAATATGCTCTGGTGATTACAAATCGTTCCATCTTTTTTACTTCAGTCATTCTTCTTCCTCCACACACTCTTCTTCATGTTCCTCTGATGCCCACTTCATCCAACTATCGTAGATGTAACCGTGTTCATCACGATCCGCTGACATGTACCTAATCTCTTTCCGACAACTAGGACATTCTAGTACTGTGTCCATAGTCCCATCATCTAATAGTTCAAGCATTATTCTTCCTCCTCCCAAGGAGTTACTTCCATCTCAGGTTTGGGATAATCGCAATCTTCCTCAACCCCCTCCTCCCAATGATCCCACGCATACTCTTCTGCCGAGGCCCCATCTGCCGCTTCAACAATCCAAGTGCGAGTGACAAAATAACAGACTTCTACTCTATACTTGTTCACTATTCTTCCTCCGAGGTATCAATTCCAAAGTATTCGTTGTATTCGTCCAAATTCCACATCTCTTGGATACTATCCCAGAGACAGGCACGAATGAAGGCGCGTTGGTCTTCGTTGGCAGGATCTTCCATAATGGAATCAACTACCTCCGTAACTTCGTCTTCGGTCAGTTCTCTGTCAAGGTCCATTATACCGTAGCCTTCTCAAGAAGGGTAGGGGAAACGGTCCAACGCATACCATAGGGGCTTTCAACACCATCCTTCATTTCTTCTTGAACGAGAATGTTCTTTCTGTTGATTTTTGTGATGGAGCCCTCGATAAGGCTTCCGCGCTTTCCTGTAAAGGAGACGCGATCACCAACTGCGAAGGTAAGTTTGGTGAGGTTAGAGATAGTATTCTGTGCCACTTTTGCGGCATCGTATACGCGGCTCAAGTCCTCCTTTGTACGGAGGGAGGCCACTTCGGTAACAAGGTCTTGGATATCCACAGGGATTCTCCTATTATATGGTGTCTGGCGGGGCTGGCTCTGCTGGCCTATAGGACCCGCGCCGTTTTCGACCTCAGTATACAGGGTAAATTAGCGAATGCAAGAGAAAAATTGGATTATTTTGAGAGAATATTCTAGGCCGAAAAAGATTGTCCACAGCCACAAGTGCCTGTCGCAGCTGGATTTCTGAACTCAAAGCCCTTACCCTGTAGACCGTCAGAAAAGTCCACTTCCATCCCTGTGAGATAGAGAACACTCTTGGGATCAGTAAAGACAGTTACCTCACCCTTTTCGTACACCAAGTCCCCCTCTGCGGGATTGTCATCAAAAATAAGAGAGTAGAGAAATCCAGAGCATCCACCTCCTTTCACAGACACGCGAATGGACGCTGACATACTATCTTCCTCAGCCAAGCGAAGAACCTCTCGCTTAGCATTTTCAGTTAAACTAATCATTCTTTAATTCGTAATCTTTTATGGCGGCTTTTATTGCGTCCTCTGCTAAAACACTACAATGTATCTTTACAGGAGGTAAAGACAATTCTTGCACAATATCTACATTGCGTATCTTAGTCGCTTCCCCCAGCGTTTTATTCTTGAGCCACTCTGTAGCAAGACTACTGCTAGCAATAGCAGAGCCGCACCCAAAAGTCTTAAACTTTGCGTCCACAATCCTCTCATTTTTAACCTCTATTTGGAGTTTCATTACATCACCACATTCAGGCGCTCCAACCACACCTGTGCCTACATCATTTGACTCTTTATCAAGTGCCCCCACATTGCGTGGGTGTTCGTAGTGATCTATTACTTTATCGGAATATGCCATTAGTCGTTAAAAAAATCTGCATTTCTTTGCAGATCCCCCATATATTTCTCCAGGCTTTTAGATGATGCTAATGTATCTTCATCGTAGATCGCTTCTACAGGACATTCAGGTTCACAAGCACCACAATCTATACACTCGTCTGGATGAATGTATAACTGAAACCCCTTTTCAGGGGGATCTTTTACATTCTCTCCAGTACTATCCGTATTATCATAAGGCCCATAGATACAATCTACTGGGCATACAGGCACACACGCGGTATCGCATACACCGTCACAAATTTTTGTAATTACAAAGGTCATACTATATTATATACTATCCTTCTCAGACTCATTTGACTCTTTCCATGCACCATGTTGATGAGGGCCATACTCATAATGTTCCTCGCCCTTCATTTCTTCCAATATTCTTCGTTTTCTATCTTCGGAAACGCCCACCCAAGAAAGATTCCTACGACCCCTCCCAGCACAAGCCACACAAATATATTCTCCGCAAACATTAAATCTATCCTTTGGTTCAGTAGTGAAGGGTTCCTTTTTCTTACAAACAGTACAAACTAGGTGTTCTTTTCTTTTATTCATTTGACTTTTCTATAACCTATATAAAATTGAATGGACCGTCATAAATTCAAAAATCCCTGACAAGTGTAGCGGGTCGGATTTTATCCCCCGTGATTACAAGCGGGGGATTTTTTTATCCATGAGGTAAATTTCTTAAAGAGCCTCTTTGCTCTCTAACAATAGAGGCAATACTCTCACTTACCTTTTCTGTATTTGACTTATCTACGGTCTTAAAAAATCTATCTATCTCTACTCCTGCTCGTTCCAGAAGTATCAACCCCGCTCTACTTCTGTAAACCTCTTTATAAACTACCCTGGCTATTCCTGCCTGGATTATAAGTTTCGCACAATCATAACAAGGACTACAAGTTAAATAAAGTGTAGCCTCACTACCTGATTGAGTTGATCTACTAAGTTTTAAAATGGCGTTGGACTCAGCATGGAGAACTTCGGGCTTGGTTTTCCCAGCCCCATCCTCACAAGCATTATCGAAGCCTCTAGGCGTACCGTTAAAGCCGTCAGAAATGATTTGACTTTCTTTAACTATGATAGCCCCAACCTGCTTACGCTTAGCCTTAGACAGCTTTGCCCACTCAAATGCCATGGTAATATAAGCACGGTCTAGTTCATGCTGACTAGCCATTTGACTTATCTCGATAATCCTTAGGCAACTCTAACCAAACAAACCTACAATTGGTACAAACTTTTCTAAGCTTGTTCGAAGTAGGGATATACTGAGTACTGGGTTCGCGCTCCACATGATTGCCAGTAAAATCACGCTGAGTGCCATAAAGCTTTTTACCACATTTACGACACCGTGCGTAAGCTTTGTATGCATAGGTCTTAATTCTCCCACTGTGATCCGTGGCTTCCTCACAATCTTCCTCTGTGGTGGCATTCCAGTCAACCCTTCCCATAAAATCCCCGTCTGGACTAGTAATATCACCATTTGACCAGTGCACTTCATAAAACTCAGGCTCCCCTTCTTCGGAAAGCATATGTTCGAAATCATCATAAATATTAGTATCGGTATAAATGGCAACAACATACACAGACTCTTCATCGGATGAAGAATCCGACTTACCTTCACTTTGCATTCGTTCTCTATGCAACCTATGGTACTCCGAGTCAGAGTCGGAGTCACTGTAACTGTCGTTCATGGGCTATTATCCTTTAATTTAACTATCTACCGCCCTATTATAGGGGCTGATACTCACTATTTCTTTCCGATTTCTGCGAGTCTTTTTCCAAGATGCCATGCCAATGATCCAAAGAATCCTGCACATGCAGCCCTCGCGGTCCACATAACAACATCAATGATCATAAACTCTAACATACTTGGCATTACTGATTGTAACATTTTGTTACCTCCTTATTATTTACTTTCGGTAATAAAGGGGTAACACTTTAATAAAAATGGCTGGGACGGCTGGGCTTGAACCAGCATCTTTCGCATTAACAGTACGACGATTTACCTAATTAATCTACATCCCATTACTTAATCATATTTACTATGACCAGCGTGTTCTAGCCTATGACATATAGCACATAGCAGATCACACTTGTCTAATTCGTTTTTAATTGATTCTGACAAAACTTTTCCAGAACGCCTAGAAATTTTAAACTCTTTTTCTGCACGGTCAAGATGATGAAAATCAAAGGCTGCGGGAGGTCCACTGTATCCACAAGCCACACACTTACCACCTTTATACTCTATAGCCAAAAGCTTCAAAGTTCTCTGCCTCATAACTCTAGCCTTACACAGACAAGCCTTACACCATCCCGAGGGTCTGCCGTTAGATTTTCTAGTATAAAAATATTCTAACGGCTGATCAAGTTTGCACTTTGTACAAAACTTTTTACCTGTGATTTCATAATTACTAACGCCAGTGGTTATATCTTTGGTATTATGAGTCCCAAAAGGAGTGCAATCTAAACAAAACTTTCTACTCTTTAAATTTCGTTTTTTACCATCAATGGTGATCCAAATAGGAAATTCACTATTACAGTTTTTACATATTTTCATAATGTAGCCTCACGATTATCTAGTTTATTATAGTCCACTGAGCTACATAAAAAATGGTAGCGCGAGAGAGATTCGAACTCTCACTGGATGGATTTTAAGTCCACTGTCTCTGCCTGTTGGACTATCGCGCCATGGTGAAGGTGCTAGGATTCGAACCTAGGACACTCGGGTTAAAAGCCCGATGCTCTGAAACCAGACTGAGCTACACCTCCATTGGTGCGGGATCTAGGATTCGAACCTAGGACCTTTCGCGTATAAGACGAATGCTTCTAACCAGACTGAGCTAATCCCGCAAAAAAAGAGCCAGGGAGGTCTTCGTCAGGACCGCTTTATATAAATTGCTTTGGGGGTCTGAGCCACTCACCTCCCTGGCGGGGAAAAAGAGCGAGGCCACTTTCGGCCTGTTCACCCTATTATACGGGTACTTCCCCGATTTTCACCGTCATACCCCAATATTAAAAAAAGATCCCCCCACTTGTTACAGTGAGGGGATCGCGTCAAAGAACGAAGAAACTATGCTGGGGCTGCGCCCAACAACATTTCAAAAACTTTGTGGCCTACAAATGCAACTGCACCGACCGCCAGTAGAAGCTCAACAGTAGACAGGTTAAAAGTGAACCTACCAGCCGTGAGCAAACGCTTTACCATTCCTAAAATATTATCCATTGTCTTATGTGCGTGTTATACGCTTTCTCCTTTTTGGCTTTTCAGCCTTCGTGGGTTCGGCTTCTACCACGGCTTCAACAGATTGTTCTACAGCAGCTACTGGAGCTACTGGTCCTCTTCGTCGCGCCTCTTTCATTTTGTTTCTAGTAACTCGACGCGCTCGTTTCTTTGTCATGAATCCCATTTTTTATTCCTTCGAATTTTATCGTTTTCACAATTTCCAATTGGCCATTTTTTATTTTAGGCGTATAATAATCTCCCGATTTTTCGGGAACTCGCTTATTCAAAATTTCATCAGCCAATTTTGTCGCAACATTGTTTTTTATAAACCTAGCAACATTTCTCGCACCATATTCCTCAGAATATGCGTTCTCAGTTATATAGGCCACCAACCGCTTAGTTTTCTTAATGGGAAGATCTTTTAACTCAAGCTCTACTATCTTAGCAACATTCTCTGTTGTTAAAGAATTAAAAAAGATAAAATTATCAATGCGATTTAAAAATTCAGGAGAAAATTTCTTCTTAACCGACTTCAAAATCTCTTCCTGGGATTCCGCGTAGGTCCGCTGGTGTCCCCCGAAGCCGAGGGTTTCCTCCCCAACTTTACTATCCCTAACTCCCTGATTAGAGGTGAAGATAAAAATAGACTCAGAAAAATCCAAAAGACGGCCCATATTATCGGTTACAGTCCCATCATCTAGGAGGGACAAAAGAAAATCTTGAAATTTCTCATGAGCTTTCTCTATTTCATCAAACAAGAATACCCACCTGTTTGATTTAGCGGACTTTTCTGCTAAAACACTCTGGTCGGTGTGGCCTATGTACCCAGGAGGGGAGCCGATTAGTTTAGAATACTCGTGACCGCTTGAGTACTCAGCGCAATTAATTTTGTAAAAATTACCACTAAATTTTTGTCCTAGAAATCTGCCCAGTTGGGTCTTACCGACTCCAGTAGGACCTATAAAGAAGAAGGAACCAAAACTTGACATACCAGCAGCAACCAATTTTAATGATTCAAAAACAGAGAGTATGGCTTCATCCTGCCCTATTATATTTTTCTTTAAAAACCTGTGTATTTTATTTAAATCTTCTAAAGACGAGAACTTGAGCGGTTGTGGCTTTAGCTTATCCTCGTCTACTTGCTCCGTCCATTTGGTCATCTTGTATTGCTGTAGCAGATCCTCAAGAAAACCGCCCATTCCCTTCATCATTAAGGAAGTGTTTAAATCATCGCATATAGTTTCCAAACGAAACATGGGATAAGACTGTACGACACACATATAAACAGCCTTGACAACATCCTCTTCATCATCTTCGACAAAGTGTTCTATAATCTTATCGAACTCCAAAACCAATGCTTTACACAGAAAGTCCATGTAGCTTTCCATGTTCAGAGGAGACTCTACCTCGGAAATTCTATCCCGAAGCGCGTGATATAATTCTCGCTCCTCCTTAACATTTAATTTTTTAACTAAAATTACTGTGTCAAGAGGGGGGCAAACAATTTTGTAGTGGGGTGTTTGATTACTCATTTGTCATAGAATCCAATTCGCTGAATACCGACTTAACGCTGCCCTTATTATTGGAATCTTTCGACATCTCCATTTTAGCTAGGAGTGTTATGAGCTTAATAGCATTAACCTTAGAACTTTGTGCCAGCTTAAGGCAGTCCACCATCAAGGATTTAGCTGCGGCATCCTGCGGATTTTCTTCCACCATATTCTTAAAATACTGGTGGACCTCAAGAGCCTTCTTTCTGTCCTCGGAACATTCTGATATTATCTTTTTGGAGATTTTTTGCAGCCTGTTGGCATCCATCACGGGAGTTTTTAAAATATAATTTCTTACCATCGCTTTTTCCTGAATTTCTCAAATGATTCGCCAAAATCCTCATCGTATTGATCAGGATGCTTCTGTCGAATTTTCGAAAGCTTCGCCTTTTTGTTCTTGGGACGATTAACTTTTTTAGTCCTCTTAGGACCCCAAAACTTTTCACGCTTATATGTTCTACCCATTAATCGTTCGTAGACAAAAGTTGCTTAGCCTCCGATACCATTTCATCGGCATCGTGAATTTTAGACATTCTATCCATATCACGATCCGAAATAATACTTCCCACCCGCGATATTGTTTGTCCTACCAAAAAATTAGTAGAAAAATCAAATTTTGGATAAATTCCCATTAGAGAGCATAAAAAATTAGGTATGGACTCAAGGAGCGCCAAAAAATAATACCACGAATAGTGTAAATAATTTCTCATTTTACAATAACTTTAACTTACCGATGCGTTTTGCTACTTTACCTTTGGCTGGGAAGGAAAATACTCCGTCAGCCAAATCTTCATCCCAGTAAAACTTAGCGCAAGTAGGATCTTTCTCCATCATATCACTTATAAGATTGTAAGCTCTACACTTACCGTAGTACTCCAAAAACTCGTCATCTAACTTTCGATATTTTTCATTTCCCTTTTTAGAATTCAAGAAAAATTGGAGCTGTGCACTGGTAATGTAACAGCCGTCATCATCGTATAATTTGCCTAGTTTGCCTCGCATCGCATAAGTATTTACCTTTGTAAACCACAATGTGCAAATTAATTCGCGAAAGTGTTTGCAAGTTCCCAAAGCCTAGAATTGATGAAAAGGTCTTTCTGGATGGACTTAATGGGTCTTACGCGCCTACGAGTTTCAGTATTAAGGTAGCCGCCTTGCAACAAATTTTCCTGACAGCGGTTAAATACACTCCACAAATCGGAACCTGTGTCTGCACTTCTCCGAGGAGTTAAGACATTATCAACAATGTCACTCCCAGGGTTCGTAAATCTAATCCTGGCTGCTTTTGCAGCAAATACTTGTTGCGTGGGCCTATCAAGATCAGTCTCGCGCCAAGAGCCTAGCGTAGAATTCAAATGAGTAACATTCTCACAAAAAACACGAGAAGCCTCATACACATCCGAGTCCTCAAAAGCTTGATGCCTAATGCGGATAGGTGCGAACTCTCGTTCTGCCACTACCATGCCATTAGAACACACCAAACGAAATACACCAGCGCGAAGTTGGTAGGCAGCTAAACCGTTGTGCGCGTTAACAACGATGATTTCGGGGAAAAGACCTCCGTCCGTATCTTCAGAATCTAGTTCAAGATCCTCATGCCGCAACCTGATAAGGTGCTTGGCGGTATTCGACATACCAGTAGATCTTGAGCGTACTTGACTGGCCTTCCAAGGTTCCCAGCCCTCCTCTTTCAGGATATCAAGTACCCTGGTTGTAGGTAGGAAGGAGTATCTGTCGGATACCCTCTCCGAGGGGTTTTCAGCATAAATAGAGGGAGCCGCTGAGCGAAGCTCCGAGTCCGTAAGAAATGTTACCATAATTGGCCTCCTAAAAAATTAGTAGAGTTGTCTACGCCTTATTATAGAGGTGATTCTTATTTATTTAAATTTCTTTCCGCAAAAGCTTCTTCAGCTGACAAACCGCGATCCAGCTCATCCCTTGTCCTGCGAAAACGCTTGTTGCTTTTTCTCTTATACTCTTCCAGAGAGGCATACCTCCCAGAAGCTCGGCCATCGGCAACCTCAGAGGGGCTGTCACAGCCAAACAATCTGGCAAAGGCTTTATCAACTATGGCCTTCAACATAGAAAATCTTTTGTCAAGTTCGCTCATTTGTTATTCCTAATAAAGTTTTTAAATCCCCCTGTTTATTTACGAACTCTGCAATATTTTTAGACTGAAATTTTTCCCCACTTTCTATGTGGGTGTACCAAGCACCATTTCGCTCTATTATACCATCGTACTCTAAAAGTTCAGTTAGACCGTAATAAGGATCTAACCCTTTGTTCCATAGTAACTTAAACTTGCACTTAAGAAAGGGTGTAGCTGTTTTATTTTTAAGGTTACGAATAGTGCCCTCTATCCCTAGGGGATTCTTTTTATCATCCTTAAGAATATCAGAAGTATTATTAGAATTAACCTTAAAGGAAGTAGTGCAATAAAACAAAAGAGCCTTACCACCCCCAGCCCTAGTGTTCGGATCTCCATACATCACCCCAATCTTTGAGCGTATCTGATTCACCATGAGTAGGCAAACTTTCTTCTTGCGAAGCATACCATTTATTTTTCTCAAGCATTTCCCAGCAGCCTTGGCTCTGATAGCCCCACCCATGTTGTTATCGTCTTGGTACTCCTCATCCATTTCACGCTGAGTAGTAGCGGTACCTATTGAATCAAAACCTATTACTATAGGTGTGTCCGTATCCGCCAACCGTATGGCATCCACGATCTCTTCTATCTGGGCGAAACATTCTTCCATCGTTTCTGGCGTAGCATAGATAAGTTCCTTGGCATTCACTCCCATAAGCTCTGCAAATTTAGCGTTATAGCTGAACTCATTATCAATCATAACTGTGT
>Ga0208315_1000991_pt1 | contig 16142 bp, 17 predicted proteins | sample MalvireepMed_215_FD_184239 | JGI IMG/M metagenome (GOLD analysis project Ga0208315, IMG submission 184239) | Marine viral communities from the Global Malaspina Expedition - Malaspina viral metaG DeepMed_215 (SPAdes) (version 2) | ecosystem: Environmental > Aquatic > Marine > Oceanic | place... | reverse complement strand
GCCGATGTCCCCCCCACCGCCCCCGTAGGGGTTACTGATGTTCCTGGTGCTGTAGGTACCGCTCGTGCGGAGATAGAGGACATCATATCGCGGGTGCCTGAGACTTCTGTTAATACCACAACCCAAGGCAAGAGAAGTGCTGCCGCCATCGTTAGGAGGAACTTTGATGAACTCCTCGCAGGTGGAGAAGTCAAGGGCCAGGCAGCCAAGGTATCTTATATAGCAAGACAGACAGGGCGGTCAAAGGAAGAGATAGAGGACATTATACGCAGGGGGTCTGGGGAGCCTCCTGTTCCTAGTGCTGCTAATTTTACCAGTGAAACTGCCGATGAGTTTCTAACTACAGCCTTTAAAGAAGATCCAGGAAGCTTGCTGGCAGAAAAACTTGCTGGTCTTCCTGGTTTCGAGGCGGTTATGTCAAGAGTGTTTACTCCTGCTTCTATTGCCAGACGGACAGGGAACGAGGGAGTAGCAGAAGGATATGCGTACCGTGGGATGCAGACAGCACAGGAAGCATCCGCAAGCAGTAGGCTTGGGGAGTTTACCACTACAACAGTTTCAGGGGTGTTTGGTCGTCCGATACGTTTATTTGATGTGGCAATGGAAGGATCGGATAGAGGAAAGATATTATTGCGCGACGGTACTCGTGCGGCATTTGGTGATGTAGCACAGAATCCTACTGCATTTCTCAATAGGGGTCAGATAGATAACGCACAGCATAAGTGGATAACAGATGCCCATAGATATATTGATGAACTCGCCAGAAATTATCAACTTGTCTCTGGTAAAAAACTGATATTCAAATGGGCCAATGTAGAGCATTACTGGCCCAGATTTGTTGAGAAGGCAGATGGTAGCACCGGTATTGTTAAGGAGGCAATATTTGCCAAACAGTCGCCGAGCGCAAAAAGAGTATATGAAACAATGCAAGATGGACTGGATGCGGGTAAAAAGTATGTGCCAGACCCATTCAATCAGCTAGATTTTTATTCTAAAGCAGTTAGCAAAATGACAAGGGATGCTATTTTTGAGAAAAGACTTCTGACTAAGCAAATCAAGCTGCCTGACGGAACAACAGTAGCAATGGCGACTCGTAGAAAGCTTGGAGAGAAAATAGACCCTGAAAAGATGCCTTCTTGGCAGTCACGTAGGAGTTGGAAAGATATTGATATTACTGATGAAGCAAAGCGGCAGTTAGCACAGCCCCTGGGAGTTAGGGGAGGGGCATTTTTAAGTACTGCTGAGATGGTTGCAGCGGTACCCAAGTTTATTATGGCTGGATTATTTGACACAGGAATGTTCATGCTCCAGGGTATGAGCTTTATGTTCCATGATCCAGTTGGTTGGTCAAGGGCGGTTAGGGGGGCACTTGAGACGCTTTTCGCCAGAAGCCCGGAGGACTACTACAATCAGTGGATCAGAACAGGTTATGCTGAAAAGATAAAGGATGCCTCTGCTCACGGACTAGATACAAAAGCATTGTCTGAATGGTATCAGATCGGACAATCAGGACTAGGTGGGCTCGGACGTGTTCCTGTGCTTGGCAAGCCTACAGCAGCTCTCGGACAACGCTTTGGAGCAGCGTTCCATGCTTTTATAAATACTGGACGAATAGAAATGTATGACGCAATGGCCACCGTGGCTCGTAAGAAAATAAGAGACCCTGTAGAACTTGAAAGAGAGCTTCATAGAATCGGTAGAATAGCGGAGAGCTTAATGGGGGGAACGTCTACAAAGGGACTTGGATTGTCTTCGAGTCAACGGCAACTTGAGAACGCCTGGATTTTCTTTGCTCCAAGATATACTCGTGCAGTTTTTGCTACCGTTGCACATGCCGCTTTGGGAAAAGGGGTAGGAGCAAACGAAACCCGGAAGATATTAGCTAAGATGATGTTTGGAACAACTTTAATTGTTGCTGGTGTTGTAGGCGCACTAGGTGTTCGAGCGGGAAAGTCTCAGGAAGAAATTAAGGATGAGATACTCTTGGCTCTTAATCCTAAAAGTGGTGCCGCATTTATGGCAGTTAATATTGCGGGGCATTACTATGGTATAGGTGGTGGATATCGAGCACTAGCTAGTCTTATAGCTAATACGGCTGGAGTGCCAGGTCCAGGAGGAAAACCTAATTCTTGGCAATATATGATGCAGGGCATGGAAAGAAAAGGGGGGTTGAAAGAACCAAAGGCGTGGGTCGAACTTGCTCTTGGTAACCCATTTGTAAGTTTTTGGAGAACTAAGTCTTCCGTACTAACAGGTACTATTGCTGATTTTATTGATGGCGAGGATTTTGTTGGTGAGGAATTCGGAATAGGCGCATTTGTCAAAGACCCAACCCTATTTGCGGCTGCATTACGTAGAAGGACTACTCCGTTCCCTGTTGAGTCATTTATCGAGGTATTGGCTTCAGGGGAAGGGGTTGGTACGGCAGTTGCAGCTGGTGGACTAGAGTTTTTGGGTGGACGTTATGTAGAGGAATCCATAGGGCGGCGTATAACAACTATAGAAGACCAGATGGTAGAAAACACTTTTGGTAGAGGTGATCATCCAGATTATCCGGGAGTGATTTATACCAAGATGTTGGACCTTGAAAAAGCAGCGGAAAAGGGAGAGCCAACTGTAACTCATAAAAATATAGTAGAAAGAGACCCTAAGAATAAAGCCCTTATGGAAGAGAAAGAGAGGTTAGAAGGACAATATCCAGCTGCCAAGACTGGTGTTAGCAAAATGTATGATGAGATAGCTAAAAAGCAAGATGAGCGAATGGCCCGTGAGGTTATTCTGGTAGATACTTATGTTAAGAGGCTAGATGATCCTTCCGCTAAAAAGGCTAACGATCCATATGCTTTTAGGGTAGGATTGGCAAAATCAAGTAGTAAATTTACTACATCTAAAGATGTGATAGAACAAGTCTATAAAGCGGAGGATCCGGGTGTCGCTCAATGGCTTAGTGGAAGAGAGCCTGATCGGTTAAAAGAGCCGCAAAGTTGGACGATATTTAAATTCTTCCAAATTCGCGAAGAGTCTAGAGACCCTTTAGGTGATATGGATTATGATAAGTTTGAAAAGAGCTGGGCAGAAGAACAGGCATCGTGGGGGGAGGATTCTGGTCTTTCAGAGTTGTTTGAAAATTGGCAACGAGAATATGTAGGTAAACGCAATCCTATTGTTCAGCAATATTATGATGACCAAAAGGTTTTGAGTAATGTTGGATACTGGCAGGATGATTTTCCAGAGATCACATCTAGGCTACAGAAATCATACAGAGATTTAAATGTAGAAGGAATATGGAAGGCATATTTAGATGCTGATGATACTAATCGTAGAAATATAGAGAAGTCCTTAGACACACGGGTTCGTAATATCATTAGGATATTAAAATCTACTCGTGACAATCATAGAACTGGACTAAGGCAGGCTAACCAAGAGGTAGATCGTATAAGGGTAAAATGGTATAGACAAAAGCCGTTACATCGCCAAAACATGGCTCTTTGGAATCAATTATACGTAAGTCAATAGGAGGATAGCATGGTAAATGAAACACAGGAACCGGAACAGGCATCGTTGCCTAATCTAGAAGCCCCGTCTACGGAGGAGACTGCGGATACGAGTGGAGCACCGCCGCCTACTGATGAGCAGGTGGGGCCTACCACTAGTTCTGAGGCAGCTCCTGTTACTGAGACTGCTCCTGCCCCAGCTCTTACTGCTGAGGCTGCTTCCAAGCCAGTACCTGAGCCAGAGATTCCTACCGGGCCGTCTAGGGAGGAAATTCAGAAACTTCAGCAACAGTCAGTAGAGTATGAACAGCTTAGGATGAAGGCTGGTCTTCAGCAGGAAGCTGACAAATATAAGAGGCAGCTTGAGGACCAGGGATATTTACCAGAGCAGGCCCAGCAGGCTGCCCAGCAGTACATGCAGGGCCGTCAGTCTCAGGTAAACTTAATGAAGAAGGCTGAGGAGTACGGCCAGCATCTAGCGGGGAAGACTGCTGCTGCGGAGCATTTCGCCCATAAGTACAAGCTGGCTATGACGGATTTGCCTACGTTGCGGCAGGCCGAAACCCCGGACGTTATGGAGCAGTTGGCCAAGAACATATCTGAGCGCCGTGGTGTTGACGATGAACTTGCTAAACTACGGCAGGGCCAGGTTCCAGCTCAGTCCTTTGACAATTCTCAGGGCACACCAGACATTGCCCCAAATGACAATGGTTGGCTTGACAGGTATAATACAGGAGATAGGTCGGAACAGGCTATTACAGCAGCCAGAAAGGCTGCTGGGTTAAGCTAAGGCAAGGAGACTGCTATGGCTCAAACAGCGACAACCGGGAATCTTGAAAACGCGCAGCGTATTATTCTTGCTGCTAGTCGCTATACGGAGGAGCACAATGCTCCTGCTATGGCGTTAATCGAGAGCTTTAACCTTGCTAAAGGTTCAAAGCAGGTAACCGTTCCCAAGGTCGGTCAGATGACGATATCCGACCTCACGGACGGGCAGGACATAGTGGACGAGGAAGAAATCGGCATGTCTACAGTTGACCTTACGGCTTCTGAAGTTGGAGCCAAGGTTATCTTAACTGACAAGCTTGTCAGACAGTCTGCTGAGAATGTCTTCTCTATTATAGGACGACAACTTGGCGATGGAATGGCCCGAAAGAAAGACACTGACGTACACGCGCTGTATTCTGGTCTTAACGGCGGAACTACTCTGGGTGCGGCTGCTGCGACTATGAGCCTTGCGAACATAGCAGGTTCGATAGCGTATTCTAAGGCCAACAAGTTCGGGTCCCAGACGTATATACTCCAACATCCCAACGCAGTATTCGATATCGCCAATACGGCGGTAACAGCATCTACGACGTATCCGGTTCCCAAGGGATGGTCTGAGGACTTGCTCAGAGACTTCTTCAGTGGTCTGAGGCCGCTCAATGGTGTGCCGATATTCGAGGACGGCAACCTGTCTATAGACAGTAATGATGACGCAATTGGTGTGATTGCTGACAAGTCAGCTCTTGCTGTTTTGAAATCAGTTGACACCAATACTGAGAGACAGAGAGATGCATCTCTACGAGCCACCGAGGTCGTTATGACTGCCGATTACGGCGTCTTCGAGCTTGATGACACTCGCGGCGCACCGCTTACCTTTGATGCCTCAGCACCTAGTACATCTGCATAGTGAGGTAGTTTATGGTAACCACTGCTGAACGCCAGCAACTTAGGGAGGAACTGGTCTCTCAGGGCTATGCCTGGGACTATATAGACTCATGGCAGCCCAAGACCGTCCTGTATCGTCATTCCCCTGGGTTAGACATTAACGGAAAGGTGTCGAGTCCGGTGGGAACTCCGATAAGGGGTGTTCCGGGTAATCCCGACTATGTTGCCAGAAAATCCCGATTGGGGATGCTGCCTTATCCGCCAACGGACGGTTGTGAATGTCGTTGGTGTGTTGATAGGGCTGGTGGAGCAGAGGTTGTTCAGAAAATCAAAGAGCTTGCAGGTGAGTTGAAGCAAAATCAGGAAGAAGGCGTGGTATCAGTTTCTGTAGATTGCCAGGAATGTGACTACAAGGCTGAAGGTCTTACACAGCCGGGTGCTTATTCTAAGCTTCGTGTTCACACGAAGATCCACGAGGTCACCGGCACCGTATAGCTGTAAAGATTGGCTGAGGCTATACGGTAATTAAATATCGGCTGATCGCAGGGCATAGAACCTGCTCAAATAAACAACCTTTAAGGAGGTTATGAAATGGCGTTTCCATTAACGGTAAACTTGTCTTATGGGATGGAAAAGACAGAGACTTCTGACCAAAGACAAAAGTTAGGTACAAGAGGAACTACCCCGGACGGCAGAGTATTTTACTATGCCAAAAATGGTAGTGCTGCTATTACAACGGCAGGGATGATTGTGGATGCTGGTACTGCGCTTACAGTAAATGCCCATGACATGGATCTTACTGCCACGGCAGCACATTCAGTTGGTGATACTACCGTAAGTCTGGAAGTTCCAACTACCGATCTAACGAAAAACCAGTATGCAGATGGATACTTGATCTTCAATGATGGACCGGGTGAAGGTGAAGTCTATCGAATCAAGTCTAATCCAGCGCATGATGCGTCTGATGACAATACCGCAATCTTTACTCTTGATGAGCCTGATGGAATCAAAACCGCATTAACTACATCATCTCTTGCAGGGTTGCTTGTGAATCCTTATGCGGCAGTAAAGGTTATTGACGGTGACGGCACTATGGAAACTGGTGCTTTGGGTGTAACAACTATACCTGTTACAGCAAGTTACTACACTTGGATACAAACTGCTGGTATAGGTAGCGTAGCCATTGGTGCCGTGGTCGGAATCGTTGGTGACGGACTACAGATTTCTCAAGCATCAGGCGAATCTGGACGAGCAGAACTCTACGACCTTTCTGGCGAGGATGATATACAGTCTATAGGTACTGCAATCGGAATTCCTTCTGTAGATACAGATAAACAAATGTGTCTATTGACAATTAGGTACTAGATGGTAACTGAGCTCTGGGTGCCCCGAGGCTCCCGCTTAGTAGGGACGGAAGCCATAGGCTATAATGCTGAAACCGGGGCATCCATTGTTGTTCACACGTTTAAGTTTCACGACAAGGAAACCGACAGGTCTACGATAGTTAAGATACCTGCCGACGCTTCGATATCACAGGCGCATATAGAAGACATGGCGGCTCAGGCTCTTGAGACATGGTTAATCGAGGTCAGGGCAAAAGGTAGAAGACGAAAGCCTACGATTGGGCAGAGAAAAGAGATAGGGAGGGCGCTGGAAGAGTTTAGGCAGTATGCTAAACGTCGTAAGCAGAGTTCTAACGGAATCTTATATTATAGGGGGGTAAACTAGCATGGAGGGCGATCAACAGTCTAACGGTAATAGGCCAATGGTCGAGCTACAGGTCACGGGCGACGACTTGAATGCGGTTATTCGCATTAAGATGAACCAGATATCTCAACTGGAACTACAGGTAATGGCCCTGACTCGTTTACTTGCAGAAAGAGACAACAGGATTTCTTCTCTTGAAAATGATATTAAGTCTGATACAAAATCTGCTGTCGAGGTATAAGATTATGCCTAGAGTTGGTAAAAAGAAATTTACTTATACTGCCAAGGGGATGAAGGCTGCTAAAGCCTACTCAAAGAAGACCGGCAAGAAAGTGCGTAAGGCAAAGAAATAATAGGATGGGTATATGGCAGTACTTCAAGGACGCACTAGGGCTGAGCTACGGCAGAGTATCGGCTACAATCTAGGTGCCATATATGTATCATCATCTAGTGGCAATGGTCACGCAGATAAAAATACAATAGTAGACAGCACTCTTGTTGGAGGCGACGACAACCACAACGGCAAGTGGGTCATCTTCAATGATGCTGACGGTACGTCTGGGCAGACTACTCGTGTTTCAGATTATACTGCCAGCTCTACCACGCTCACGTTATCTCCTGTATTAGCTGCTCAGACAGCCACAAGTGATACTTACGAGCTATGGGATGACATATATAACCCCACAGCTATTAACGAGTTCATTAACCAGTCCATACTGGATGCTACCGGCGTTGCCTGGGACCCTGTAGAGAGTCTGGCTCTTCACACAGACGGCACGACCCTGCGCTATGACGTACCTAGTGGTATGTCTATGGTCAAGAATATTTATTATCGTAACAAGGTTAGTTTGACCCGTCTTCATGCGTGTGCTGCTACCTTTGATGAGACTGTGGACTCTGACTTTACCGTATCTCTAGATACCAAGGATAAGAAGCAGGGGTCTCAGTCTTGTAAGTTTGTGATTGCTGCTGGTGCTTCGGCTGGTGATATTGCGACGGACTCAATTACCAGCAAGGATATCTCTGGCTATGACTATATAGAGTTCTGGGTCAAGAGCACCGTGGCTACCTCGGCTGGCAATCTAAAGATACTTCTGGATGACAGTGCCAGTTGTGCGTCTCCCATTGAGACACTGAGTGTGCCAGCTCTTAGTGCTGATACGTGGACGTTCTGCCGTGTAGCTCTAGCCAATCCTGAGACCGATACAGCTATCATTTCTGTGGGGCTGGAGTATGACTCCGACATAGGTGCTGTCACGGTATGGCTGGACGATATCAGTGTGGTAAAGAACGATTCTGCTGACTGGATCAAGCTGCCCCGCAATCTGTGGCGCATAGACAAAGAGGCAAAGGACATTGTCCTTGAGGACTATGCTCACGGGATTGCCCGATATAACCTTCTGAAGATAGTTGGTGGTGACAAGCCGGTTCTGCTCACATCGGATTCTGCCACGCCTGAGATAGACGAGCAGTACATAATTGCTATGTCTACCGGATTGGCTCTGGCATCGGTAGCTGGCGGGCCGTCAACAGACCCTGACGCCAAGAATAACAAGGCAGGCTTTTGGATGCGTATGGCCGCTACTGCGAGGCGGGCTTTTCCAGTACAGACTAATGTTAGATTGGTGGAATAGTGGCCGCCAAGGTCGAAACCGAGAATGAGATTAGCCTCAACGGGGTCTATTATCCTTTAACTAGGCCGATCCAAAGCGTTCTTGCTTCTATTTATCCCTCGAAGGTCGTCATAGGGGATACCACCAGAGACTCCCAGGTCCGTACTTCTGTTATTGCGTGGTCAGACTGGCGTGGCGGCATAGGCGTGGACCGCATGGAGTCTGGTGGGGATGTTAACCGTGCCTGGTGGTCTACCTGCCAGCTACGCTACAAGAACCATCTTGTCCTGGGCAACCTTGCCAACCAGACAGACACCATAGGCCACGGCCTTGCCACTACTGGAGGGGGCACGGGCATAGCGGCCATTAATGAATTTAGCGACAAGATATATGCAGTATGGAACGGATCTGTCGGTGAGAATCCCAAGATATATGTATACAACAACGCAAGTGAGTACTGGTGGGACGGCAGGACCGAGGATAATTACATAGGACAAAGTGGCAGTGACAGTTTTGGTGTTCCAGACCAGGTTACAGACTCCTTAAATTTCACAAAGGATGACGGTACAAACTATCTGGTACTCGCCCATTACGATACTAACGGCAGTGGCTACAGCTACGCTACTGTACCCAGTTATGACGGCAGCAGTGCCGCAGCCTGGACTAATGATTCCGCCGACACCAAGTACCTGGCTGAGTGGGACAACCGTCTGTGGGGGATTTCACATGCAGGCCAACTATGGTATGCGTTTACCCCCGGAACAGAGGTAAATGACGCGTTCTTGCCACTTCCTGCTGGTTACGTCACAGGGATGTTCGTGGCTCGTGACGCAGCGGGGGAGCCGATTATCTATGTGTCTACAAAGAAGGGTCTCTGGGCACATGATGCCGCAAACGCTCGGTTAGTTAAGACTGAGGTAGAGTTTCCCTTTCACCCTCATGGAGGAAAGGGCGCAGACAGATGGCGTGACTCTATATACTTCCCTAGTGGTCTTGGGCTGTACAGGTACGTTAACGGGACCAATGCGCCCGTACTGACGGTATCAGGCCCTGACAGGGACGACGGCCTTCCCGAGTCTAACAGGGGTACCATTATGTTGACTGCTGGTACCCACAACGATCTCCTTGTAGGAGTGGATGCTAGTACAGCTCCGAATATAACAAGTTCTGACAGCGTACCGTTTCAGTGGCAGATTGGTGGCGGTTCGGGTATTAGTGGGCATGGATCTATGATCATAGATCCTGGCACGGGGTATAGCAGTATTCTCGGGTATAACGAGATCGGCTGGGAGGCCAAGTGGGTAGCGGATACGGCGGGCAGGAGAATTGATGCCATGCACGTATCGAATGCCTATAGCGACGTAAATGAAAACTACCGCCTGTGGTTTGGATTCAATGATTACGTCTACTACATGAAGCTGCCTGTGGATATCATAAACCCGTCAAGGGTAACGGAATTTGAGTATCAATCGTCGGGCATACACGAGACACCCTGGTTTAACGCAGGTCAGAGTGAAGTAGATAAGCTGGCGTTAAAGTTTAAGGTGGAGGTACAGGATTCCAGTAGCACCGAAACCGTAATAGTCCAATATGCTACTGATTATGCAGAAAGTTATACCTCGCTAGGGACAATTACCAGTGATGGTGTCACTACCTATACTTTTGGCAGTAGTCTCGGGACACCATTTACGGCAATCAAATTCAAGTTAACTCTTGCCCGCACAACGACCACTACCACTGCTAATTACAAGAAGAAGACTCCTGACGTGGTGAGCTTGACATTGGAGTGGCGTAAGAAGCTAGAGGCTAAGTGGGGGCATCAGGTACAGATAGACCTGAGCAATGAATATAAGGGCAATACGTCTAAAGGACTGCGTTCTGCGTTGCTTTCGGCAATAGAGAGTACGACCCTGGTGGAGTTCACCTTCCGTGATGACACTGGAGGGACACGAAACTTCTATGTAGATGTGAGTTCTGCTACGGGACTCGAATATTCTGGATATGACGAGCGGGGCGTAAGCACACTCAACTTGGTGGAGCCATGATTCTCGACGTTGGAACTACAACTGTCTCTACGGCTGGTACTGAGCAACAACTATCCAATACTGCCAATAGGGTCCTGTGGCTCAAGGCAAAGGCATTGGCCGCAAATAGCGGCATAGCCTACCTGGGTGTATCAGATGTGACCGCAACAAACGGATATGAGCTTTCGGCTGGCAACGAGATAGAGATCAACTTCAAGGATGCAGGCGGGACGGTAGCGTTCTCGTCCCTCTATGTTGATGTAGCTACAAACGGGGACAAAGTGTGCTGGGCCGTGGTCCTAGAGGGCTAAGTGGCAAAGGCAAAGCTGCGGGAAGGAAGAGGCGGAAGTGACCACACAGCAACAATCCAAGGTTCCAGAGAACTGGCAGGGCAGTGATGCTGCCTTTGCGGCATATGAGTCTCTGGTGAGGCAGGGCAAGCAGCCGGGTATAGATTTTAGCTACAATCCGCCCACCCAGGGTCGTAGAATGGACGTGGATATGGAGGTGGACTTCCTGTTTTCAAACCCCTCAGACCTGGCTATGCAAGTACAAGAGAGCTTTTATGCTCATCAAAGCGGCATATCAACCCAATCTCGTGATATTCTAAATAAAGTACGGTTGGCGGGGTTTGGGAAAACATTAGTATTACTTGATCACGACCAATTAATGCAAGATCCTGACTGGCTAATATCAGAGGCATTGCAATATCGAGATCACTCTCGGGGGTAGATTATGACTGTCAACTTTAGGGGATACCTCTTTCAGGACGACGGAGATGCGGTTAGTGGTGCTACTGTCCAGCTCCTGGAAACCGGCACGACTACGGTAGAGGCGACTACTACCACTGACTCTGACGGGCTCTGGTACGTCACGGAGTCTGACCAGGATCGATACGACGTTAAAATTACGTCTGGTACTAGCGTCAGGTACATACGCTGGGACGACCAGGTTTCTTTTAAGGAACTGGATATACGCAACAACACGGGTGCTACCACACCTGCTGCCACGTTCACGAATATAACCAACAACGCAGCTAATCAGGTTGCGGTATTCAGTGGTGCTAACTCCACGAAGGCAGACAGTGACGAGATATATTTATCATTCAAGTTAGCTGATTCCGCAGGGAACATAGATGAGTTTGCCCGAATGACAGTGGTTGCTACTGATGTAACATCTGGTTCTGAAGATGGTCAGTTTGAGTTTGACGTGATGAAGGGAGGTAGCCTTATAAAGGCGTTCACCATTGCGTCTTCTGCGGCAGGGGCACAATCTATAGACTTCAACCAGGACTCAATAACATTCGGTACTGGTACAGCAGCTACAGATATTACATTAACATTTGATGCAGAAAGTGCGGATGGTGTAATCACATGGATGGAAGATGAGGACTACTTCAAGTTCTCTGATGACATCCTTATGGCTACGACTGAGCGAATCAATCTTCGTGACACGGCTATCTATATCTACTCATCTACTGACGGTCAACTGGACCTAGTCGCTGACACTGAAATACAGATAGCTTCCACCACAATAGACATCAATGGGGCCGTTGCCTTTGATGGGGCTTTGACTGGGATAACAAACATCACACTGACGGGCACTCTTTCGGACGGGAACTACACATTCGACACAAGTGGCAATGTCAGTGGGCTAGGAACCATAGGCTCTGGGGCCATTACTTCCACTTCTACTGTCCAAGGCACAACGATAACCGCAACTACTGCCTTCGTTCCCGACGCATCTGATGGCGCAGCATTGGGTACTACTAGCCTAGAGTTTAGTGACTTGTACCTAGCTGATGGAGCCGTGGTTGGGTTTGGGGATGACCAAGAAGTTACCCTGACCCACGTACATGATGCTGGTCTATTACTATCCAGCACTGACAAGCTTCAGTTTGGGGATAGCGGAACCTTCATTCACCAGTCCGCTGATGGTGTACTCACGATTGAGTCAGACACCACGGTGGATGTCAACGGTGCAGTAGTATTCGATGGCGCACTCTCAGGCATCACAACGATAGGGTCTGGAGCCATTACCTCTACTGGAGTCGTAACGGCCACAGGATTCACCATTGGTAACGCGGCAATCTTAGAGGCCGAACTGGAGATACTCGACGGGGCCACGGTCACGACTACGGAACTGAACCTGATTGACGGTGGCACTGTTAGAGGAACCACTGCTGTCGCCAGTGGTGATGGCATCTTGATTAACGATAACGGGACGATGAGTATGACCAACGTAGATACAGTCTCTACCTATTTCGCAAGCCATAACGTTGGTGGCGGTAATATCGTTACAACAGGAGCGTTGGATTCTGGCTCCATTACAAGCGGCTTCGGCTCTATCGACAACGGCTCCTCGGCTATAACGACTACGGGGACTATCACTGGTGGAGCCCTGGCCGTTGACAATATAAGCCTAAATGCGAACGCGATAACGACGACCAGCGGCAACCTAACCGCATCAGTTCCAGCAGGATCAGATGTGCTGATAGGGGATAACGTCACCATTCTTTTCATAGACGGCGGTGGAAATAACGTTGGCATCGGGGAGGCCCCCAACGCTGTCAACTTCCTTGATATCCAGCCTGACTCCGGCGACACAATCGGCAATGAGGTAAGTGTGAGGGGAACCTTCACTGGGTCTGTGGGCTCTGCTCTCACAGGCTTGCGGGTAGCACCCACTATCGTTGAAGCAGGATCCGGCACCCACGCCTCTATAGCTTCAATTAGTGCAGTTGGCCCCACCATCACGGCAGGGGGGGCGGCCACTACTATCGCAACTAGTATCCTTGTATCGACTGCACCCACGGGCGGGACGAACAATTACCTCATCCTCGACAACACCAACACAGCATATCTATCTACCGGAGGTGTCTGGACAGACACCTCACAACGTGCCGCCAAAATGAACATCACTGCGGCAGATACCTCGGCGTTGACAACAGAACTGCGCTCTCTAAACATCCGGCAGTATAAACGCCGACAGGCGCAGGTGGAAACAATTACTGTCGATGGTCTGACCACGACAGAAACGTCGAAGGACGAGGCAGGTGAGACGGTATTCCTGGACGAGGCTAATCTCGGCGACCCGAATTTGCATTACGGGCTCATAGCTGACGAGGCTCCCGACTGTTTCAAGGACTCGTCAGGAAGAGGCGTATCTGCTGGATATGTGTCGGGATTCCTCCTCGGTGTCGTGCAGAACCTGGACGCACGTATCACGGCCCTGGGGGGTTAGTTTAAGGGGTTCCTATGATTAAGAGGAATTTAATCCGTGGTCCTATTGCGGGGCTTAGATTAATTAGGAAAGCACTGGTGTTTACGTTCTGGCGCTTGCCGCTGCTTATTGTCTGGCACCTGCCACTGCGGGGGCTACGTGCGCTCTGGAGATGGATATGCGCTCAGGGCCGCCTCCTGCGGGCGTCGCCGTTCGCCTTCTACCGGATGCTGGGGAGACGCAGGGACTGGGTCTTAGCCAAGATAGAATATGCCCACAGTGAGAGCGCCAAGTTTAGAGCATTATTCACCGCACTTAAACTACCCTACACTGGCCTCAGAGCGATGGGTTTGAATCCTCAGATGGCTGTCGGTCTGCTGGTAGCTGGAAGCACAGTTGGCGGCGGGGTAGTAGTCAATGAAACTCTGCTGTCGGAGCGGTCATTTGGTCGGGGTGACTCCGGTGTTTACTCTGCACCGCGTGACATCCCTACCTCGTACAGCGATTCCGACAACACCCTAAAGGTTGATCTGGGCACTACTCCTGTGGGCGAGATCACGATAGAGAACGTGACAGTGGGGACAGCCTTTGCCAACTCCACCCTACCATCGGGCCAGACCAATGTAGTACAGATAGGTGGCACCGCAGCATCGTCAGGATTCACAGCGACATGGTTAGAGGTAGGGCATTTAGTCATTAGCCGTTGGCGGTGTGACACTTTTGAAATGAGCGATGTTGAAGCCCACACCTTGAACATCCGATATAACGCCAGCGATGGTCAATCCATTACTCCTGTGGCATCAACACCCAGGGCGCGGGCTATAGGGGGAGGCAACAGGGCCGACTCCATGACCACATCTGGGGGCCTTTATGACCGTATCGTAGTGACTGCCGGGACATCAGCAACCAACGGTAAGGTAGACGTACTGCGACTGACTAACCTATTTACGAAGGGTGGCAAGTGTCTTCTTAGTAGAATCAAGGCTGGGACTATCGATGTCAAGTTCATGGAGACGGGACTCGGAAACGGTTTTGCGACTAAGGAGTTTCAGGTCGCCTCCACCACCGTCTACAAGATTGCAAACATCACCGAAAACGTGGAAGTGAGCATCAGCCCGCCGTGAAGTCCGATAATCTAGCCCTCAAAACCGAACAGATGGTGGTAGACTACCCACGTCGGGCGTTGTGGCTCTCTCTGGGCATCCTGGGGGCATTAACAACGGTTATAGCTAGAATGCGAGGGGTTGCACATCATGCAAAGTCTATTCGCTAAGATTCGCCCCCAAATCCTGGTGTTTGGGTTACTGCTCGGTGGGATCAGCCTCTACGCGCTTCGCCTCGGATCGGTAGAGGTCGTCGGCATGGCGGTGGGCGGACTGATTGCTCTGGGCATGAAAATCCTAGAGGACAAGGACTGATCCTTGATGAATCTTTGGATAAAATTCTTATCCCTGTTAGGTGGCACCCATGCGGTGTGGTGTATGTCTTGTAAGGGTCAGAGGAAGGCAAAGAGTGTCGAGCACGTCAAAGTTGAAACTACTAAAAGGACTGCCCTTCGGATCATCGGGCGCTGTACAACCTGTCAAGCCCAGACAAGCTCCATCGTGGGTTAAGGAAATCGAGATACCACCGGGACCAGGGGCAGCCCACTACTTAGCCAGCACTTCCAGGATCTCATCCACGTTGTCAGGATACCACCAGGTGTACACCTCCACCCCTGGGACCTGAGCGAGTCCTTCCAGCCACTCCTCCTGGTGTGAGGACAGTTTGCCTTTGGGTTTGCGTGGAAGGTTCATCTTTAATTCTGCGAATATCAGGCGTTTCCCCTTCACCATTACCAGATCAGGGAATCCAGCAGCACTATGCTTGGAGTTCCATGTGTGGTACACAAGCTGCCAACCGGCACTCTCAGCCTCAACCCTAACACGGCTCGTGAAGTCCTTCTCAGTTTTAACCTGATTAGTTAAGATAGCCTCAATGCTCATTTAAGTTCTTTTTCTGAAATCTCCATCTGAAATCTCCGCCCTTTATCTGTTAGCCCGTACTGTTGATCGCCGTCTTGGTCGGGGCCAGCAGTTACTACATGGCCTTGTCTACGGAGGCTATATAGAGCGGTCCTAATAAGATATCGTACCCCTTGTTCTATCTGTTCGGCGAGGTCGAGTTTGAGGGAAGGTTGGTACGGTTCTTGGGACAGACTCCAGCCTCTCCCATCTCTTTCCCTACTAGCCCGTGCATTATTTAGGTTTCGTTTCCACTCCAAGATAGCGTGTTCAGGACGTGCAATATGCCTATTGCCGTGGTAGACAATCTGGGCTACCGAGAGAGGACCCTTCATCAAAGTTGCACGTATACGGCTGGCACGGCTGGCGCAATTAGCTTTTCTTGGAGAGAACATCACACAAATCCTGCCTCATTGACCTTAATTT
>Ga0208315_1000984_pt1 | contig 16211 bp, 17 predicted proteins | sample MalvireepMed_215_FD_184239 | JGI IMG/M metagenome (GOLD analysis project Ga0208315, IMG submission 184239) | Marine viral communities from the Global Malaspina Expedition - Malaspina viral metaG DeepMed_215 (SPAdes) (version 2) | ecosystem: Environmental > Aquatic > Marine > Oceanic | place... | reverse complement strand
GGGTTCGGGGTTCGGGGTTCGGTAATTATCATAGATTCAAAAATAAAAAAGCCAAACAATATAGCGTGTTTGGCTAAATACATGTTGCTTTGAACTAAGCGCCTATAGTGCCTAGCTCGAAACAATAAATTAATCGCGGAAGTTTTTAAACTGAAATGGCTGACCTAAATCGGCAGTGCGTACAACTTGCATAGCAGCTTGTAAGTCATCACGCTTTTTGCCCGTTACGCGTACTTCTTCGCCTTGAATAGCCGCTTGCACTTTTACTTTAGAATCTTTAATGGCTTTTACTACTTTTTTAGCCATATCTTTTTCGATACCCTGCTTTAGTGCAACGTTACGAAAAACATTTTTGCCTGCGCGAGAAATATCTTGTAGTTCTAGGCTCGCAACGTCCATTCCACGCTTTGAAACCTTCCCAGCTAAAATATCAAACAACTGCATAACCTGAGCATCTGCTTCAGCTTTTAATTTAATTGTTTTATCGTTTAATTCAATTGAGGCATCGACCCCTCTAAAATCAAATCGTGTCTCTAATTCACGATTGGCATTATCAACCGCGTTTTGTGCTTCGTTCATTTCTACTTCAGATACAATATCAAATGAAGGCATGATGTTCTCCTAACTAGCTAATCTTAATTTTATGCGGCAATTATAACGTTAAAATGATAAATCTTTACACTTTTCTGCATCTTGTTCAGGTGCGATACTAATTTAGTTTGATATACTGAGGCTTCTTTTTTATACGATTTTAGGATTCTTCGTGACAAGGCGTGTTTACCAAGCTATTTTTTTGATTAGTATTGTCGCATTTACCTTCTTATTTGCTAAAGAGGTAAAAGGCGCTGCAAACTTATTTCCGCATGTAGATAAAGTGGCGCATTTTGGTATTTTCTTTTTACTTGCCATTATTATGGATAAAGCCTTTAAACTACCTTTATATGCACAAATATTACTGTTAGCCGGTTATGGTGCCGCAATAGAAATTATGCAAGATAGCCTTCCTTACAGACAAGCATCACTGGCCGATTTTGTTGCCGATTTTATTGGTGCGGCGAGCTATTTTTTAGCTAAAGCCCTATTAACACTACGTAAAAAGAAGCGTTATGGCTAACATACTTGTTGTTGGTGATGGTGCTATAGGCTTGTTATTTAGCCATTTTTTAGGTAAATATCACACAGTTTATGTTCTTACCAAAAAAGGCACAGTAAATACTCGCTTTTACAGCCACAGTAACGCTGCGTCTGAAAAAATCAACGCCACTTTTATCTCACAACAGCAATTAGCCCAAGCTCCCGAGTTTGACATTGTTTTATTCACTGTTAAAGCGTTTGCAGTGCAACAAGCCTATGCCCAAGTAAAGCCTTATCTTGGTAATAATACCCATATTGTACTGAGTCATAATGGCATGGGTAATGTTGAACAATTAAATGCACAGTTAACACAGCAGCAATCGTTGTACTTTTTAACCACTAGCATGGCTGGATTTAAGTCAAACCCTAATATTGTGCAGCATACCGGAAACGGGCAAAGTGTATTAGGGGGCTGTAATCAACTGGCTATTCAAAATATTCAACAGCTTAGTGCGCAATTACACACTATTCCGCAATTAATTGTCAGCAACAATATTGAGCAACTACGGTTTGAAAAGCTACTAGTTAATATTGCCATAAATCCATTAACCGCTCTGTACAATATAAAAAATGGCCAGTTACGTGCGCCACAGTTCAATAGCTCAATTATTAATTTATTAACAGAGGCGTGCCATATTGCGACCGCGCTTAAACTTAATATTAAGCTTATCGATGCCCTCGAGCGCGCCTATAAGGTGATGAGTTTAACCGCAGAGAATTACTCATCTATGCATCAAGACGTTTTGCACAATAGGCAAACTGAGATCATGGCAATTTGTGGTTATATTAGTGAACAAGGCAAGCATCATAATATTGCGACCCCGTATAACGACGCTTTACTTGCTGAAATTTTGGCAAAAAAAAGCGCGGAATAAATCCGCGCATCTAGGGTCTGTTGACTTTTGCGGATTACAATTTGTTCAAACTAGGGGTGGTTTAATCGCGGCGCGAGGTTTGTAACCTAGTGGGCTAAGTAAAAACCGAGCAAAGCTTCCGCGTCCTGCTCACGCCCCTTACCTACATCCATGTAGGCAACAAAGAGTAAATCGCCCCTAGGCAGAACCCTTCGGGCAGCGCCTGTTTGGCATTGATGCTGCGTTATCGCCTATTTATGGGGAATAACCACACCACATAGGCTCTGCCTTGCCTAAATACCAAACAGACTTCTGCAAATTTAACCTTAAAGGGTCAACAGACCCTAATATATTAAGCCATTAACGACGATAGACTTTTACAGTGGTAAAGCCTTCTTCGTGAAGAATAAGCGCTTGTAACTGGCTCATTACCCCTTTTTGGCAATATAAGTAATAGTCTTTACCTTTAGGTAAATCACCAAACTTAGTTGCTAAACGGAAAAACGGTAAATGAATAACTTCAATACCATCAATTTCAAGCGGAGCGGCATCTTCTTCCTCAGGTGAGCGAATATCAACAACAACCGCTCCCTCTGGTAACTCTGTAACTGACTCAGCTTCTTTAAGCTCTTGCTTAGCTTCAACATCGATATCGCGCACATCCATAACACGGGCGTTATCAATAACGGTATCTAATACGTCAAAATCAAACTTCTCTTCTTCTGCTTTAATGACTTCAATTTTGGCTTTAACCGTCGGCTTTTTAGAGATCACACCACAGTATTCAGGCATCGTTTCTGCCATTTCTGCAGTGCCTATTTGGCGAGCTATATTAATGATCTCTTGCTTATCATGTTGGATAAGTGGGCGTAAAATCAGCGTCTCGGTTACACGGTCAATCACACTTAAGTTAGCTAAGGTTTGACTAGACACCTGACCTATACTTTCACCCGTTACCAAAGCTTGAATATTTAGTTTTTCAGCAACGGCACTACCCGCTCGCATCATCATACGTTTAAGCACAACACCCATTTGGCTGTTCTCAACGTTTTCTAAAATTTCAGCAACCACTGGTTCAAAATCAACAGTAATAAACTTAACTTTATGTGTAGAGCTGTATTGTTTCCATAGATAGTAGCTCGCTTGCTTAACCCCAATTTCATGGGCAGCACCACCTAAGTTAAAGAATAAAAAGTGTGTACGAGCGCCTTTACGGATCATCTGATAACTGGCAACGCCAGAATCAAATCCACCAGACATAAGCGATAATACATCGTCTTGTGTTGGCAGTGGAAAGCCCGCCATTCCTAAATGGGTTTGCGTCACTATGTAGGCTTTTTCGTCTTTTATTTCTAAACGAATCGTTACCTCTGGGCGGCTTAGCTTTACTCGTGCTCCTTCAACATGTTGATTAAGTCCGCCACCAACGTAGCGCTCTAGTTCAGTTGAAGTAAAATCATGTTGACCTATGCGCTTAGCACGTACACAAAAGGTTTTACCAATAATAGTGTGGCCAACTAACGAGATGGTTTTTTGATAAATGTCATCAAGAGTTTTAAAGTCTGTTTCGGTCACTTCAATAAACTGTACGATGCCAGGAATGCGCTGCAAGCTATCGATAAAATCAAGGCGAGTTTGAGCATCGTCTAGTTTTGTAACAACTGAAATATTATCCCAGTTATTACGTACTTGTACTTTTTCGTCAACACGACGCAATACAATTTTAATGTTATTTTCTAACACTTTGGTAAAGCGTTTACGGACTGAACGGCTTTTAATGGCTATTTCAGGGTGTAGTTTGACGATAAATTTAAGCATAGTTCAACTCTTAGACTGCGGGAATTCGCGCACCCAGGCATTGGGCGCGGCGGATTATAGCAAAAAAATTAACGCCTAGGAACTAACCAACTTAACAGGCTTAAGGATTCTGAGGAGCTGAATTTGCTAAAAGAGTATACTTTTCTCTTAACTGATTAATTTTATTTGCGCTTTTTTCTGTGCTGTAGGCTTTAAATAAAGTCAGTACTTTTACAATGCCAGGGTAAATATCTTGCTCAACCAGCACGCCACTAAGTCTTCTTGCTTTCATATAAGGTGTCCAAAAGCTGACTGTTAATTTTAGTGTATGAGCAAGCTCGATGGCATCTTGTTCATCAATGGCAATAATTTCACTATCCCGCAAGGCCAAAATAATGTTGCGTACTTGCTCAAGTAGCTCCTGCTGAAAATCAATGTAACCCTGCTTTAAATGGCTATCGCGAGCGAGAATATCGCCAAGATTGTCGTAAAAAAAATGATAGCGCCACATTAACTCAAACAAAGAATCTAAATAAGGGCCAAGATGACTAAATGCATCATCGCCTTTATCAACTGGCTTAAAGTGAGTACTTAAATGATCACGATAAAGTGCAAATATATGGCGAATGATGTCTTCTTTGTTTTTAAAGTGGTAGTACAGATTACCCGGACTCATGCCTAAACTCGATGCAATATGATTGGTAGATATTGCTCTTTCACCGTGTTCATTAAACAATGAAATACTGGTTTGAATTATTTTATCCTTGGTATTCATATACTCATTACTCAATTTTCAAAAATACGATGCTGCATTAAAATAATCCACTAGTATAAACAAATCATTGCATTTGTAACACTGCGTAGCTGCAGTTATATACAATTTACTTACAAGGCTGCTTTGCACACTAAACACTGCTACACTACGGCTAAAAATAATAACACAGTAAATATTATGAAAGTGACCGCAATCTATCCAGGCACATTTGATCCCCTTACCAACGGCCACACTGATTTAATCCAGCGTGCTGCTAAGATGTTTGATACCGTTATTGTTGCTATTGCTCATAACCCGAGTAAAAAACCGTGTTTTACTTTAGAAGAACGCGTTGATTTAGCAAATGAAATTTTAAGCCATTTAGATAATGTAAAAGTGATTGGCTTTTCGGGCCTGCTCGCAGATCTGGCTTGTGACCATAACGCAAATGTATTGATTAGAGGTATAAGAGCGGTTTCTGATTTTGATTACGAGTTTCAGCTCGCGAATATGAACCGCCGTTTAAACCCTGATTTAGAAAGTGTATTTTTAACACCTGCTGAGCGTAATACTTTTATATCATCAACCTTGGTAAAAGAAGTTGCTCGCCATAACGGCGATGTGAGTGAGTTTGTTGATACCATAGTAATGAAAGCATTGCAGTCGAGGCTAGGTAAAACCAAGCATTAAAAATAACACCTAGCGTATCATTACATTGCGCTAGGTAGCTTCGCTCTTGCTGGAAACAGAACGTTCTTAAGCCTCACTAAACCTAAAAAATCTTTATTGATAAAGAAAATAGCTATCATTATAAAGTCCATTAAGTTAATACTCATCGAATATAATGACCAGAACCACCATGGTGTAGTGTTATTAAAAACTGACACATCTAAGTGCATACCAAAAAATAACAGTGAGTTTATGCTTAACCCTAATAATAGATAAGTAGATATAACATTTTTAGTTAAGAAGTTACTTACAACCAAAATAGCCAAAATAGTCATTAGATCAAATAGTAATAATTTCATATAAGAAATATTTTGGATATCAATGAACAGGCTTGAAGAGTATGAAACCGACATTATTAGCGACAGCCATAAAGCCTCTTTTTTGGGTTTATTTATACTCGTTACTAATGAGTATAAAAAAGCCATTAAAAAACCCCATTGAACAAATGCGCCTATATAAAGAGATACATATGGACTGAGCAAAAAATCATCCATTTGAGATACCATTTTTAACCATAGGTTTTAATGCTTTTGCACCTTGATTGATATTTACATAATCTAAGTTTATTACCAAAGAGGCTATCATTAATATATCAATTAAGTTTATAGAAATAGAGTAAAAACTCCAAAACCACCACTCTTGAGTATTCCCTAAAATGTATAAATCATAATAAATAAAACCAACTAATACACTATTTATGGTTAAGCCTACAATGATGAGATATGCAGGTAAAGCGGAGAGAATTATAGCTCTTTTAATCGCAAAAACAATAAAAGCAATGGTAAAAAAATCGTAAACTATCCAATTAAGATATACATGTTCTACTATGTATAGATAATCACTTAATACATATGAGCACAGCATTATTGCAGCTAAATATAGAGAAGATTTATGTGGGGTATTTATACTTTTTACAAAACAATACAGGAAAGCCATTAAAAAGCCCCACTGTATGAGTGCGCTTACATATTCACCAAGGGTATAGCTTATATACATGTTTATGAGAAATTGTTTTCAGGTTGAATACTTGAGCCTTTGAAGAATTTGTTTTTTAATTTATGAAGACCAAGGAAGTCTCTATCTACAATTAAAACTACGATCATTATCAGATCGATAATGTTCACGCCAAAAGTATACACATCCCAAAGAATCCAAGAGACTCTATTTCCCTCGATATAAATATCATAGTGCATTGCTATGCTCAATATAGAGTTAATTATCAAGCCTGTTATTAAGTATATAAATGAAGGTGTGGTTTTTTTCTGAATAAAAAAGACTGAAATCAAGAAAAGGATAGTTACATAGTCGTAAATCGTCCAATCGAGGTAAACCGATGTACCTATTGATAGCCATGTAAAGAAATAGTCCGACGTTGCATAGGAAGCCATCATTATGAATGAACTGAGTAATAAGGTCGTATTTCTTTTAACGTCAATTGTATAAACAAAAACGTTAAAAAAAAATGCCATCAAAAATCCCCACGAAGAAAATGCGGAGAGTGAAAAAAAACCAAAAAACTCAGTTAAAAACATTCATACCTTCATTATTTTTTACTTAGGCTTAAGAGGAGGAAGAATTACTACGCCACCACGTTGAAGATCTGTACCGCTAGCCGCAGCCATCGCCTCTTGAGAGATACTTACTGTATCAGATTGTAGGGTTTTAGGGCTAGCAGTTTGTTCCATTGCAGGCTTTAATTGTTGCGTTTTATTGTATGCTTGCATTTGTACTTGGCTATTAGCTGAAATTTGCATGTGATTAATCCTTTTGAGTATTAAATTTTTATTATTGGCGTAAATTTAAATCACACCACCTGGAGCAGTTACTAAATAACTTCTGTAACGTATTGCCTTCGTTGATTAATTGACTTAACAACACACTACAGAACTATAAATGCAACCGATATGCCAACTTTAAATTCATAGCATGTTAATTTAAAAATTATTTTATTTTACTCAAAAAAAAAACGCATCGGGGTCACCGTGCGTTTTTTATCCTAGGGATTGCTCAAGCCACGTTTTTACAGGGGATCTCCATGCTATTACTTGGCTTTAACATATATTCCATTGCGACTTCATCACAGTTTTCTTTACGTAAACATAACTCACAATCTTTCATGACTTTTTCAGGTAGGCTCTCTTTATTACAGAAACTAAACCGCTGATTTTCGAAAAAGTCAGGTACACGAGTCAGAACGATGACACGATTGAGTGCCAATTTTTTGGCTTTTACTAATAAATGTTCTACTAGCTCTCGCCCTTGGCCTGTTACTGCGCTTTTAGGGTCAATACCTAATGAGCGTATTTCAGCTAATCCAGTGTCGTAAATGTATAATGAAGCACAACCTGATACCTGACCGTTTATCTCGGTTACAGCAAACTCATTAATTGAGTGCACCATGTCACTTTTAGCGCGCGGTAAGTTTTCGCCGACTGTTGCCCAGTGTTGTACGAGTTTAGCGATTGCTTCCACGTCATCTAGGTTTGCATCACGAACTGTTATTTGCTGTTTTTTTTTCGCGTCTTTCACCGCTTTACTTACTTGTTCTAATGAGGTTCCGCCAAGTGCTTGACGTGCTTTAATACAGGCATCAATTTCAAGTACGGGGTACACATCATCTTCAAACACTGGGTTTACTGATTTATACTGCTCAAGTGAAAGCTTCTCTAACGTTTTACCTTCACTAATAGCTAATTGCACCAACACCCCAACAATATGATGCCCTTCTCTAAACGGTACATCTTTAGCGACTAAGTAATCAGCAAGTTCGGTTGCATTCGCGTGGCCACCTTTTGCCGCTGCAAGGGTTTTATCTGCTTTCACTTTTATGCCTTTAATACACGCTTGTGCCATATGAATACACGCAAGCCATGTTGGCATGGCATCAAAAATGCCTTCTTTGTCTTCTTGCATGTCTTTATTATAAGCAAGAGGCAGTGCTTTTAAGGTCATCATCATTGCGCTAAACGCACCAAACACCCGGCCAGTTTTACCACGAATTAGCTCTAATGCATCTGGGTTTTTTTTCTGTGGCATCAAAGATGAGCCCGATGTAACATTATCGGCCAGTTCAATAAAGCCAGCTTCTCCCGAGTTATAAAAAATCAGGTCTTCAGACATGCGCGATAAGTGGATCATAGAGATAGACGCACAGCTTAATAGCTCAACCACAAAGTCACGATCAGATACGCCATCTAAACTATTTTTAGTCGCGCCTGTAAACCCTAACCCTTGTGCAAGTGCGTGACGGTCAATCGGGTATGCAGTGCCTGCAAGAGCGCCACTGCCGAGTGGGCAGTAGTTCATTCTTGCTTGGGCATCTTGTAATCGGCTTTCATCACGCTCAAGCATTTCTACATAAGCCATACACCAATGGCTAAATAACACCGGTTGTGCACGTTGTAAGTGGGTATAACCTGGTAATATTGTGCCAAGCTCACGTTCAGCTAAGCCAATAAACTCTGCTTTAAGTTGCGCAATCGCTTTTAAAATATGATCGGCGGTATCGCGGCACCAGAGTCTAAAGTCGGTAGCAACTTGGTCGTTACGGCTTCGGCCTGTGTGTAACTTTTTAGCTAAATCACCTACTTTTTCAATTAGTGCAGCTTCAACATGCGAGTGAATATCCTCTGCACCTGAGGTAGCTACAGCCATTGGGTCTGCTTTTACCTCTTCAAGTAACTCATAAAGTGCCGATACCAGCTTTTTGTGCTCATCACTAGATAACACGTTGACTTGTTCAAGTGCACCAGCCCATGCAACAGAGCCAATTATATCTTGCTCTGCTAATTGATAATCGAAGGGAAGTGAATCGTTAAACTGTTTAAACGCTTCATCTGGACCCGTAGAAAAACGTCCGCCCCATAATGCCATGAAATTTCTCCAAACCCGATAATAGCCCCTTAATTCCAAGGGGCATAAAAAATTACTTTTTAGCTAATGCTGAAATTCTGCTTGATAGCGAGAATAAACGAATAAAGCCTTCTGCGTGCGATTGGTCATAAACATCGTCTTCACCAAAGGTAGCAAAATCTTCGCTATATAAACTGTTAGGTGATTTTTTCTGAACCGCTGTCACTTGGCCTTTATAAAGCTTAAGTACCACTTCGCCCGTTGCTAACGTAGAAAGCGCTTCTGCACCGGCTAAAATAGAATCTTTTAGCGGCGTAAACCAACGACCGTCATAGACTAAGTGTGAAAATTCACCACCGAGTACTTCTTTCCATTTACGGCTCGCTTTATCAAGTACGAGCTCATCAATTGCTTGAAGCGCTGCCATGATCACAGTACCGCCTGGCGTTTCATAACAACCACGCGATTTCATGCCAACTAAACGGTTTTCTACAATATCGACACGGCCCACACCATGAGGTGATGCAATATCGTTTAATTTAACTAAACAATCATAAGGTTTAAGCTCTTCGCCATTTACAGCAACTACTTCACCTTCAACAACCGATAAAGTGACGTGTTCAGCTTTATCAGGTGCTTGCTCTGGTGAATTAGTCCATGTCCATACTTGCTCACTTGGTTCACACCAAGGGTCTTCAAGTTCACCGCCTTCGTGAGAAATATGCCATGCGTTAGCATCACGACTGTAAATTTTAGTTGCTGACGCAGAACATGGAATGTCACGTTCAGCTAGGTAATCAAGCAATGATTCACGGCTTGATAAATCCCACTCACGCCATGGCGCAATCACTTTTAAATCAGGTGCGAGTGCGGCAAAACATGACTCAAAACGTACTTGGTCGTTACCTTTACCCGTACAGCCATGAGAAAGTGCATCGGCACCTACTTTACGTGCAATTTCAACTTGCGCTTTAGCAATGATTGGACGCGCCATAGAAGTACCAAGTAAATAAGTCCCTTCATATATAGAACCCGTTTTAAGGGTTGGGTAAATATAATCGCTTACCATCTCATCTTTTAAATCAACCACGTAACACTCAGATGCACCAGACGCTATAGCTTTAGCTTCTACGCCTTCAAGTTCTTCAGCGCCTTGGCCAACATCGGCAACAAAGGCAATAACTTCACAGCCGTAGTTCTCTTTTAACCATGGCACGATAGCCGATGTATCAAGACCACCAGAATAGGCTAAAACGACTTTTTTAATTGAACTCATAGGTGTTCCTTAACAAAATTTGGATTTAACAATGTAACTAATAGCGCATTTTGCGCATGCATGCGGTTTTCTGCTTGCTGTATAATTTTTGATGCAGGGCCATCCATTACCTCAGAAGTAATTTCAAACTCACGGTGTGCCGGTTGGCAATGTAATACCGTAGTTGCACCGGTTTTTTCTAACAATGCCTGGTTTAATTGATAAGGCATGTATTTTTCTTTTACTTGCTCAAGCGGTGTAGTGTCTCCCATAGAAACCCAGGTATCAGCGTAAACAACATTAGCGCCTACTGCAGCCTCAACCCTGTCACTTACCATTACAGAAGCGCCATTCATCGCTGCTATTTGCTCTGCTTTTTTAAGTACTTGCGAATCAGGTGAGCTGCCTTTTGGTGTTACAGCGACAAAGTCTGTTCCTAAAGTAGCGGCTAATAGCATTAATGAGTGCGTTACATTATTGCCCTCACCTAGGTAGGCAAGCTTTAACTGGCTAACATCACCATGTACTTCTTGTAGCGTTAAAAAATCAGCTAATGCTTGGCATGGGTGATATAAATCACACAAACTGTTAATCACAGGAACGGATGAATACTCACCGAGTGTCGTTAACGTACTGTGCTGATTAACCCGCGCAACAATCCCGTCTGCCCAAGTCGAAATATTTAAGGCAAAATCTTTTATTGATTCGCGGGCGCCCATCGCGCCGTTTTGTTGATCAAGATAAACCGCATGACCGCCTAAACGGTTTATACCAATATCAAACGATAAACGCGTACGTAAACTTTGCTTTTCGAACAGAGTAACCACTGACTTACCAGCTAGCACTTGGCTATACTTTGCAGGGCTTTCTTTAATATCTTGCGCTAATTTTAATAAATTTAGTGCGCCTTGTTGGTCTAATTCTAGACCCGTTAAAAAATCTTTAAACATGTTCAACCTATGGTGTTACTTTAGTTCCGACATGCTCGCCTTGCAGCAAAGCAGTTAAGTTTTCTGGCTTTTGCCAGCTGGAAATGTACACACCGCGTCGTAAATGTTGGGCAGCGTGAAGACTGGTCTTAACTTTGACCTCCATCCCGCCCACAATTACTCCCTCTGCAATTAAAGTATCAATGTGTTTTGTGTCAAGTTGATGTAAAGGCTGCTTATTGGCATCAAGTACCGCTTCCACATCCGTCATAAAAATAAGTTCGGCGTTTAAATTACTCGCAATCGCTGCTGCTGCTTCATCGGCATTAACGTTGTATAACAAGCCCTGCTCATCAAAGCCGATAGAACTGATGATTGGTAACCGGCCAGCACTGAGTAAATCATTAATAATAGAATCAGCATTGTTGTGACATTGACCTACTTGACCCAATGCTTTTAATTTTTGCGAGGCGGTGATCCCTGCTTCATATAAACTTAACCCCACCGGCTTATGACCAACACTAATTGCTTGCGCCATGAGTTGTTTGTTTGCCGCACCCGCAAGGGCTCCAACAATATAAGGCATCTGTTCTTTAGGGCTAATACGTAAACCTTGGTGTTTAGCACTGGCAAAACCAGCCTCTTTTAACCAGCTATCAACTAATGAGCCACCGCCATGAACAATGACAAATTGTGCATCATGTTGCTCATTAAGAACCTCAAAAAGCGCTTTAGCGGCATTTTCAGTATTGAGTACTGCGCCACCGAGTTTAATAACCCACGCTTTACTGCTCATTTAAACGCTCCTACTAAGCCTGTAGTGTGAGGCAAACCCATTGACAAATTAATACATTGCAGAGCCTGACCAGCTGCCCCTTTTAATAAGTTGTCAATTGCTGCCATTACTATTAACTGTGAGCCTTGCTGCTGCCACGCAATATCTACATAAGGTTGTTTAGCCACCCCTTTAATCGAAGGGATTTTGCTGCCAAGCAAACGAATTAATGGCTCATCCGCTAAGACTTGATACGCTTTAGTTACTTGCTCACTAGTCACACCCGGTTTTAGCTGTACATAAATGGTTTCTAATATACCGCGAGGAAAATTACCTAAATGAGGAGTAAATAATACTTTATGGCCAAGATGCTGCTGTATTTCAGGCCCGTGACGGTGATTAAACAAACCATAAGCAGCAAGCGATACTTCGCAAAAATGTGTGCCAATACTTGCTTTACGACCTGCTCCAGTTACTCCAGATACAGCATTAATAATAATCCGCTCATCACTTAGCAATCCAGCTTGCTGAAGAGGCTTTAATGCGTTTAATGCGGCAGTTGGGTAGCAGCCAGCTACAGCAACTAACTGCGCCTTTGCAATGGCCTCACTATTCCACTCTGCAAGGCCATATGCAGCTTCATTGAGGAGCTCTGGATGCTGGTGTTCAAAACCATAATAAGTAAGGTAATCATCATTGCTTGCAAGACGATAGCCACCGGAAAGGTCAAATACCTTTTTGCCCAACGCTAAAAACTGAGGCGCTAAATCCACACTTACTTTATGATCGGTGCACAGACAAACGTAATCTGCTGAATGAGTGATATCAGCAAGTGCATGTTCATTTAGTGGCTGCAGAGGTAAATCAAGTAACCCTAAATGCTCAGGATACAATTCACTAAGCAATTTATGTTTATCTAAACTTTGCGCTGATACATAACAACCAGTTAGAGAAAGCGTTGGATGTTTTGCTACTAAGCTAGCCAGTTCTGCGCCGCTGTAACCGCTGGCACCTATAATTACTACGTTCATTATTTACTCTTTATCTAAAATTAGTGACCACATTCCATGTTGTTTGTTTACACTAGGGTCTAACCCAGCCAAACAGATTAAATTTGTGAGTGATAACTATCGTCGTATTATTTTCATGGCGTAACTTTAATATATTTATGCTTAAAAAGTGAATTGATATTCATCATAAATACTTTTATATTGTTATGCAATTAAAATGAATACTTATTTTGGAATTTTTTATGTCTCTGCCGTCATTTATTTCGATGTACCAGCAATTGATTGCTGCCCCCTCTATCAGTGCCATTGAAGATCATTTATGCATGAGTAATAAAAGTGTCATTGAATTGCTAGCGCAATGGTGTGAAAGCTTAGGTTTTAACTGTGAAATAATAGAGTTAGAAGGCAACAAAGGTCGCTACAACTTATTAGCAAAACGCGGTCAAGGCGACGGCGGTTTAATGCTAGCAGGCCACACTGATACAGTGCCATTTGATGATAGTCGTTGGAATCACAACCCATTTAAATTAACTGAGCAAGATAACAAACTATTTGGCTTAGGTAGCATTGATATGAAAGGTTTTTTTGCTTTTGTACTGCAGGCTATTAGTGAGCTTGATGAAAAGCAACAAACACAACCAATTTTAATATTAGCGACCGCCGATGAAGAAACCACTATGGCTGGCGCACAGCAAATTTGTAAGCACCCAAATTTAAAGCCAAGCCGCTGTATTATTGGTGAGCCAACAGATATGACCCCCGTATTTACCCATAAAGGTCATATAAGTACAGCAATCAGAGTCGTTGGTCGCTCAGGACATAGCTCTGATCCCGAACGGGGTCTTAATGCCATCGAAGTAATGCATAAAGTGATTACAAAATTACTGATCTTAAAAGAACAACTCAAGAATAAATATTCAATAAACCACTTTGAAATTCCTTATCCAACACTCAACTTAGGCAATATTCATGGGGGTGACAATGCCAACCGAATTTGTGGCTGCTGTGAAATGCACATTGATATGCGCCCTCTCCCCGGTTTAAGCGTGCAAGAGCTTCAAGCACTGGTACTTGATGCAACTTACGATATAAACCAGCAATACCCTAACTCTGTGAGCGTAATTGATTTGCATGAGCCAATTCCAGCATTTACGGGAAGCACAGATAGCGCGTTAGTCAAATTAGCCGAAAATATAGCAGGGCAAAAAGCAGTGGCTGTTAACTACTGTACCGAAGCGCCATTTATACAGCAACTCGGTTGTGAAACCATCGTAATGGGACCAGGCTCTATTAACCAAGCGCATCAGCCCGATGAGTTTTTAGCAATGGAAAAAATCAAACCTTCTCAACAAATTATCAGCAACCTTATAAAGGCGAGTTGCTTTTAATCAGCAACAAAAAAGACGCTTAATCGCGTCTTTTTTATAGCATTTATGGTTACATATATTTTCGTAAATACTTTTTAAATACAGGGTCGGTTTGAGCTAGTTCTTTCTGCTCTTCTAATATCTCTTTTAATATTGCACCTGATGTAAGCGGATTCGCAAGTACCACTCTAAATACCACGGTTGGTTGGTTATCATATTGAACTGGCGTTAAACGTGTACGCGATACAAACGATCGACCTGATTCACGTTGACGTTTTTGCATGCTTGCAGTAAAACGATTAAGCGCGGCAAAAATGTCTAAACGGGTTTGTGCATCAGCTTGGGCTATCGCGTGTTTAATTTGTTTTGGTACATAGCGATAGGTCAGTAAGCAAAGTTCTGGCTCTGATATTAACTCAAAATCTTCATCTGCTTTTATCAAATCAGCAAAGTAACGGGCTTTTTTAATACTACGATCGATAAGCATTTCGTAGCCTTTACGACCAATAACACGCAAGCAAGCATGCACTAACATCGCCATACCAGGGCGGCTTCCCTCAAGGGTATGGCTGCCTAAATCTTTAGAGCCTTTACGTAAAATATACTCAGCATGGTGTTCGATGGCATCAGTTGCAGCAGGGTCTTTAAACAGCACCAAACCAGCTCCCATCGGTACATACATTTGTTTATGCGCATCAATGGTGATTGAATCTGCATGCTCAATACCTTTTAAAAGGTGCCTATGAGTATTAGAGAGTAAAGTAGCTCCGCCCCACGCCGCATCAACATGAAAGTGGCAATTAATCTCTTGTGCTAAATTAGCCATGTCTTCTAGTGGATCGATATTACCAGTTTCAGTCGTTCCGGCTACACCAATAATTGCCATCACTTTAATGCCTTGCGCTTCAAGCTTTAGCGCTTTTTCTCGCATAGCATCTACATCTACTTTATTATCAGCCGATGTTTTAATACCAATTAAATTCTCACGGCCAATACCTAGTAAATCAACCGATTTGCCTAATGAGTAATGACCTCGCTCAGAGATTAAAACCGCCAGTCCTTTGTAACCATAGTGGAGCATTCCCGCCACTAAACCTTGTGCAGCAATGCCTTTAAAGTTGCCATTCGCTTTTAATAAGCGGTTGCGGGCAATCCAAAGTGCTGTAATGTTAGCTACTGTGCCACCAGAGCAAAATGCTCCTAAAGAGGTTTTTGCACTGTGCATCCATTTAGAATAAAAACCATCACTTTGGCCATAAGCTAAATGATGCATCATCCCTAAAACTTGACGTTCTAATGGGGTAAACGCTTTCGAGGTTTCAATTTTTACTAGGTTTTGATTTAACCCAACCATTAATTTCGATAACGGTAGTAAAAAATGAGGCAGAGCCGATGTCATATGGCCAATAAAGCTTGGCGCTGCGGTATGAACAGAATGAGCAACCAGCTGCTCCATAATATCTTGAGCATAGCAAGACACAAACGTCGGTTCTTCAGGGATTGCCGCCGATTGAAAATCTTTTTCTATTTCATGTAATGGTTTTTCAATTGCCGCGATATTTTCGTTTAAGAAACCTGCTAAATTACTCGAAATTTCAAGCTCTATTTTGCTCAAAGTTGAGTCTGGCGCCTCTGGAACGGTGAATATCCGTTTAAGGCTTTCTTTAGAGGCGACGGCACAACGCTTTTGATCCATCTTCATACCTAGTGTGTGACTAAAACACCTGTTAGTTTGTAAAACACGCTAATATAAGT
>Ga0208315_1000977_pt1 | contig 16388 bp, 23 predicted proteins | sample MalvireepMed_215_FD_184239 | JGI IMG/M metagenome (GOLD analysis project Ga0208315, IMG submission 184239) | Marine viral communities from the Global Malaspina Expedition - Malaspina viral metaG DeepMed_215 (SPAdes) (version 2) | ecosystem: Environmental > Aquatic > Marine > Oceanic | place... | reverse complement strand
TTTGGCTCCTCCTCCTCCGTTTCTTCAGCCATCTCAGTTAGGTCTACAGCAAGTCCAGTTTCCGGGCGACAACATCGAGCCGAGCATCAGCGGTGGCGGCTGCCGCGTAGAGTGCCTGCCAGTCTGTCGGCGGCGATTCTGAGCGAGCGACATGGGCCGCGACCACCGCCGCTAATGCTACCTCATCGGTAGCATCTGGCACAGTCAGCCAGACGACATCCCCCAGGCCCTCGACGCCCATGATCGCTACCCGCCGTCCGGCCTCGTCGGGCGCTGGGGCAAGCGCGGGGATTGCAGCGAGGATTTCGTCGTGGAGTTGCCCGAGGTTGTGAGGCGCGTTGAAGCTCAAGCGTTTCGTCATCCCAAGACCTTCGCCATCATGAAGTCTGCCTCCCTCATGTCCGAAGATGTGGAGGCGTTAACATTCAAGCTCCCACCTGAATTTTGTTCCACTCGGAGTTCGACATAGTCGGTGGCGGCCAGGTCTATCTGCGTAGTTACCGTCATGTATAGGACTCCAGCGGTGCCACCTAGATTGACATTCTCCGCAACAATGTCAGAGCCTTCCTTGTAGATTCGGACGACCCGGCTACCGGTCGCGTTTGAGGCCCATGCCACGTTGCCTGTGACGATGTACTTCCCCCCCTGCCCGGCGGGTACAGTAAGCCGCCCTGGGTTGGAGCCTGGGTCGTGGAGGCCGTCGGTATCGTAACGCTCCTGGTCGAAGACTAGAGTGGTCAGCGTGGCATTCGCGGTGGACTGGGCGGCATCGTTGTAGATTCGGGCGCTGATGTCGCTACCGCCGGCGAGGGCGGCGATGGCTTGTGCAATTCGCTCCGCTGTAACGCCGCGTACCTGCGTATCAGACCCCGCCTCCGCCTGCCCCTGAGTCATGGCGGTCTCTAGGCCGATAACCCCACTGGACTGACCGACGACCGTATCTCCAGTGGTGACACCGGAGGCGTCGAACTCCATGCCGCCGTACTCGTGCGTGAGCCGGTTGCTGGAATCGAGGATGGCGACCGCCTCGGCAGCGTTGGCCCCTGTACCAATCGCAACCTCCCCATCAGCGGTGAAAATATCGGGGACACCGGCGGCGAAATTGTCCTTCAGATAGGTATTTCCCCAGCTTGCCGTCGCCACATCCCCAGTCGTGATAGTCGGGATGGCGTTGTAGGCCATCAGCCCCCCTCCTGTAATCGGATGGTCTCGGCCCGTAATTGCGCCACGGTCTCCCCCGGTGTCCAGGCCCAGCCATTAACGTCGGCCCTCTTGGCAATCTCGGCCTCTATCGCTGCCCGATTGGACGGGAATGTAACCGGCCACCATTGGTCGCCCGACCCGCAGGCGATACACAAAAACACCGGGTCGGCTGCGCTGACCATCTCTGCACCGCCGCATCCCGCTGGACAGTCGGCCAGCCACCGCCCTGAGTCAATCCGAGCAAGGACTGTTACCTCCGATACCGTCGCAATAACTCGGCCTGGATGCAGCCGCCGGAATACACCGGCCAGAAACTCCCTGACAGGCATCGGTGACCCGTCTGATTGGCGGTGGTAGTCGCCGTGTTCAATGGGTCGCCCTAGTCGTTGGGCCATCTGGGCGCTGGGCATCGCGGATGGCATCTAGTATGCCCACCGGGTGGAGGTTCCCCACTTGCTTGTTCCCCAAACCCAAAAGTCGCTGAACTGCTCCGCGTCTGACAGGAGATATGTGACCCGGTGGAGCCGGTTGGCGCTGATCTGATGGTGGACGGCCTCAATGAAAAAGTCACGATTGATATCCAGGTCGGCGGTATTAGCAGCCACGACGGTCACTCGCTCACTGATGTCACGGTCGAGCATCTCGTTGATTGCGTTGGTATCCCGATTCGCGATGTATGTCATCTGGAGCATGGCGGTCGGGTCTTTGTAGATGGAGAGGTTGAAGTCGGCCCAGTCCACCGCTTCGTCCGTGTCCGGGATGAACTTGGTCCGGCTCGGCCAGGTGCGTTTGCCGAAGGCGGTCTGGGAGGTGGAGTCGGTCGCCTGGATGGTGACCGGGTCATCCGCCGAAACCGCCGTTCCTCTGGCCTGCAATTTGGTCACATATGCGATCACGCTGCTATTATTTGTCAGAGTGATCGCCATCGTTTCCGAATTTTTGCTGTCCGCGATGCCGATGTCCGAGGTGACGTTACTCCCGGAGCCATCGGCTGCGGCATTGGCAACCATATCGGTCGTTGCTGCGGTGGTCGTCCAGGCATTGACGGCCTCAGCGGAATTGGCCGACGCCGTAGTGGGATACCTGGCAATCCATGTCCGGGCCACTCCGGGAGCGATGGACGGCGAGCTGGAGCCGCTCTCCGAGAGCGTCCACAATACCGCCACGCTGGCGGTCGTGTACCCCTGGACTTCAGTGCTAAACTGATTAAAAATATGAGGTAATGGATCGTCCATGGTGAGGCCGGAATAGCCCCGCGCGGCTCCGGACGCATCTGAGTAGGTCGCCTGACTTGTTAGCCCCACCCCGGCCAATCTATGATGCCGATTATCAAAGACGATCTTGCCGTCCTTGCCCTCCCTGACGAACCCTCCCTCGGTGGACTCGACCTCCTGGAGGGCCGGGATCGCGTATGACTGGGCTTTCCAATATCTGGAGATTGTGGTCTTGCCGGTGTCGAGGGTGCGGTAGCTACTCCCTGCGGCCCAACCGGCGGCATCGAGGATGTCATCCACCACCTGGTCGGTGCGTTGGGCGGTGACCATCGCCACTTCGATTTGATCTAGATTTATTTGGCCGAGCGGCCCAGTCGCTTCTAACGTCGCAGTCGCATCCCCGCCGAGGAATACTCGTGGCGTAATCCGGACGAGGTATCCTTGCCAGATGGCTTGATCAGACTGGGTGGCAGATGTCCCCAGGAGCCGGACGGGTCGGCCTGGGAGGATATTCCCATATATTGGGGAGGCCGTATTAAATGGATTGTAATCCCCTGACCGGTTGTCTAGCGTGGCCCGGAGCTTTCCACTTTTTGAGCGTCCCGTCAGTTGTGACGCCCTGTCCCGACCGAATGAGCAAGTGATGCCCCGGACCCGGCCCATGTCTATCTCCTCGCCGGTGTCACCCCAGTCCCCGTCGTTGTTCCAGTCCACTTGCAGTTTATAGGTCGCGACTACCACTATGCCCTCGCCAGTACACCGGAGAATCCGCCGCCCAAGACGGCATCGCGGATGACCGAGGTCACCTTTTGCTCAAAGTCCTCCATCCCGTTGATGTCCCCGTTGACGACCAGATTCACAGTCAGGCCAGCGCCTCCGCGTCCTGCTGGGATGATCGTTTCGCCAGCTTGAGCAAGCACCAACTGGTCTGACCCTGGAGACCCCTGGACTACGCCGCCACGATGGCCTTTCTGACTGCCTCCGAAGACGGTTGTCCCCTCCCCAGCGCGGCCTAGATTTATGGCTATTCCGCCAACAGTGCGGCCAATCTTCTCCATCTCCGCAGTATCGCCTCGGAAACGGGCTAGGCGGAAGGCTTGATGCGCCGCCTGGATTCCTGCGGCTCTTTGGGAAGCAGTAATACTTATCCCTGTAGGGCTTGCTGCGTCAAGGCTCACGCCACTGATACCAGCCAACTCTGCCGCCTTGGCAGTTGCAGAATCAACCTGTGACTTTAGCTCCTCAATGCTGATTCCGAACCTAGCGAAGAACTCATCCCAAAGGCCCGTAAGGGTATCTGGTAGGTCGCCGAGGTGGTCGCGGATAAACTGAGCGAGTTCAGGCACCGATATGTGGGCAGCTTTAGACCAGTGGTCAAGGATGTCACGTATGGTAATCCCCGCCTCATTCAGGTTGAACGTAGTTTCGTTGGCAAATTGCTCCCAGCTTTGCGCCCTCGCTGCCTGAATACCCTCAAGCCTTGCAGAGTTCTCAGCCGCTATCTGCAAAGCACGAGCCGCTCCCCGCTCCTTCACATCAGTTATCCTCTGGGATAAACGCTCCTCAAATACTAGCCGGTCTGTACCAGCGGCCGCTTCTATACGCATTGCCTCCTGTACTCGGCCCTCCACAATCTGTACTAGCGCATTGTTTAAGTCCTCCATAATCTGTTCCCGTTTATTCGCGGTGGCTAGGGCATTGGCCTCCATCTCCCGGTCAAATATGTCCTGCCACCCCATCCTCTGAGCGCCAGTCATGCGCTCAAACTTTATTGACTGCAAGAGTCCACGTTCGGTCGCCTTTGTGACGAAATCCTGCGAGGCCAGAACCAGCGTAGCCATCTCCTGGGCCGCTTGGGCAACCTCATCCATAGCGTCGGTAACACCCTCGGCAGCAGCCTGCACGACGGGTAGGTGCTTGTCTGCGCTCTCCGCTATGGCCCCAAATGCTACGTCGATGCCCACAGCGGCCTCGTCGGCTGCTGCTCGCAACTCCGAATATTTTATTGCGGTCAAATCTATATCGGGGATGCCAGCGCGAATCTTCTCGGCAACCACCTTCATCTTGTCGGCAAGGTCGCCCATGCCCGGAATTAACCCCGTCACCTTCGCGGCGGCCTCTATCATCCCGGCCAGGGCTTTCCGCTGAACCCAGGTCAAATCGTTGAACAGGCCGATGATGAAATTAACCCCCTTTTCCGCCGCGTTTTTCAGGCCCTCCCAAATCTTGTCCCAGGTGGCCTTGAAAACCCTGACTATCCTGTCCCAGTTCTTAAAGATTAGGATTCCCGCCGTGATAGCCACCGTGATTGCCAGTAGTATGGCATTGCTGCGACTCAACCCCTTGAACGCCAAGGTGGTTATTTTAACCGCTGATGTGAGGAGTCCAAACCCAATCGCCAGCCCCGGCAACATTATCAGCAACGGCCCCAGCACCAGCAGCAACGCCCCAACAGTGGCTATCACCACGGCCATCACCACCGTCAAAGTTGGGTGAGCTTCCGCCCATTCGATAATCCGCCGGACGGCGCGTTCAACCATCGGCACCAACTTTTCCAGAGCTGGTAGCAGGGCATCGCCCATGACCTGGAAAAGGTCCCCCATCCTGTTCTTCATTTGAGTCAGAGGGTTAGCGGCGGCTTCAGCGGCGCCCCCAAATTGTTTGGTTAATGCCGCCATGATTTCGGTCTGTGTCGCGCCCTTTTCTAATATAATTCCGTACCGGGAAAGGCTGGAAGTTTCCCCAGCGATGGCCTTCCCCACCAGTAGGGCGGCAGCGTTCAAATCGATGTTAGCACCAGCGGCAACGTCAGTAGTAATCTTGAGGGCTTCCAGGGAGCCTTCCCATTGACCGCCGATCGTAATCAATTTTTGCAGGGCTTCGCGCTGGGGTTCATCCCCGAAGTTGGTTTTATTCTGGATGGCACCCACCACGGCTTCGATCTGTTTTTTCTGCGCCGCGTAACTGGTGCCAACATTTTTCATCGATTGGTCTAGCCGCCGAATACCGATCTGCTGGTCCAACGATGATTTCACCGACAATGCGGCGATACCCGTGATGGCTCCACCGATGGCGGTCGCTGCCATGCCAATAGTGCGGCGGTGTTTTGCAAAGCCTGCCGCCAGCTTACCCATGTTCCCCTCGACCTTCTGCAGTTGGGCAGAGGCCTGGTCACGCGCTTGAATCAGGACCGATACGGTTGCGGCGTCAGCCATCAGCTTCCACCGCCTCAACCATCTCCCGCCATAGAGCTATTTGGGCCGCACTCATCTGGCTTGCATCCTGATTGTGCTGTGCTTTTGCGCTCGACAGCAACCTATAATCCAAAATTTGCCGTATTAGATTCCAGTCCTGCTCCAGCGCGGCTGAAGGCAGGCATCCAAAGCTCTCGCATATGACACTCACGACAGCTGGCCCAGGTTGCGGCCCATCCCCTAGGATGAACGCTCCGAGCCGTTGGAGCCTTTTTTTCGCGCTGCGGCCGACTCTTTCTCGGCTGCGGCGTTGACCAGCCACAATAGTTCATCGGCTGATAATTCCTCCAGGACATCGGGCCGGTTGTGTGGCTGCTCCATCGCCTGGCCTACCAAGTCGGTCCAGTTCCAGGCGACTAAGCGTTTGGAGAGTTCTTGGCATAGTTGGCCCAGACTTTCGCCCAGCGACCCCCTGTCCTCAATGCCCATCTGCAACCGTGATAGCTGCATGACCTCTCGGACGGCCACCACCGGCATGACCTCCACCCATTCGCCAATGTGGATGTAGTGGGGAGTGCCAGGGTCAGTGATTTCGCCGTCTTCGATGACCTGGCCGATGCTGATGCTACAGTCATCGGCCAGGACTTTTATGGCAGGAATTTTTAATTTGCCCGTGGACTTCATAGAGCCTCCCGGCATTCGTCAGTTAGTTCGCTTGCATCCGCATTTCTTGCACATATCAATCCCCCCCCTGGTCATTTGAGTTTAAGGTCAAACCACCTACCCTCTGGTCGGTGCAGCAGCGTCGTTAGCAGCGGAGCCACCATTGTGGCGGAACGACGCGGAGTACGTTATCGGCCCATCGACAGTGCTGGTGATGCTGTAGCTAGTGACGATGGCAAACCCGTTGTATCCAGTCGTGCCGTCCGGCTCGAAATCCCACTCCTCGCCTTCCAGGCCCAACTCGCCGAATATCGTCACATCGCCCTGGCTAGACGCCAGGTCAGCGAAGCCGGAAACGTCGATGGTAGCCGTCGGCTTGCCTGCCAGGAAATTTTGGTAGGTGTCCCCAAACGCCGTAATGTCCGACTCTGGCACCGAAAAATTCAAACTAACGCTTGAAAGTTCGTCCTCCAGTGCCACGCTGTCAAAACTAAAATCCGCGTCCTTGCCGTGGGTTCTTGCCATGTCAGTTCCTCCTCAATATGCTTTACTTGGCCGTGTCAGCCGCTTTAAGGCCCCTTTATGAAACCGCTCTAGTAGTCGCCCCGCTGCATTGGAACGAGGCCGAATACGAAGCCACATCACCTACCGGCAGAGTGATGGTATAACTGGATACCAGCGCCCCCGTCAGCCCGCTGGATGTGCAGGTATACTCTGGGCTATTCGTGTCCGGCCCTGCGCCGTCCGGGTCGTAGACCAAAGTCTTCGGGCCGCTAGTGAGCGCGATATGGTCAAAAATTGTTGCATCACCATCGCTGGCGAAGTCTGCGTCCAGGGCGCCGGATACGTCAAAGGTGACGTTCTTCTTCCCCGCCAGGAAATTTTGGTTGGCATCTGCGAAGGCACTTATATCGCTTTCAGTTACCGTCGCGTTCATGGTAATGCTACTTAATTCATCCTCAATCGCCACCGCATTGAAGCTAAAATTTCCGTCCTTGCCGTGAGTTCGTGCCATAATCTCCCCCTTATGACGGCGTTACGAAGTAGCCAAATGAAACATAGTTTTTGAACGTCCTACTCCCCGTACCGGACGATTGGATTTGCACCCGCCACCAAGACTCTGATGCACCTGGGCCGGTGGCGGTGGTGACGATGTGTGTTCCATTGGCACCCGTGGATTGCGTGACTGTCCCAAAGTTTATTCGGGTCGTAGGGGAACCCCAGGTGTCATTCGTTTCACTCTGGATCTCCAGGGCGATGGTGTTGGTGCCAGACCCGCCCAGTTCCACCATGCGCCAGATGCCAATGATGGTGTTCGTTGCGGCTATCACGCCGCTGTTATACCCAGTCCCAGTCACGACCACCGTCGAGCCATTGCACGTTATCGTGTTCGCTAGAATGATTTGAGAACGGAACGGTGCGCTTGCGCCCTGCCAGGTCACGTTGCAAGCGATAGCATCCCCCACGGTTGAAATACGGGGCGACGCGCTTATCAACGTCGGTCCTTCGTAGCCTACATTCCCCTGAGTCAGGCCACCGGGATAGATGCCTACCCGCCTGGCTGTAGCCGTAAGGTCCGTGAACATTTCCCCATCGTAGTTTGGGGAACTTGTTGACCAAAGCCCGTTCACATCGAAGTTGAACGTGGGCTTGCCCTGGACGTAAGTCATGTCGGTATCGGCAAACGCCGTTACGTCAGCCGGGGCTTCCGTGAAATTGAGCGTCATGGAATTGGACACGCCGCTAAAATCGAATTCATCGACCAGCAACCCGGCGGATTTCGCATGGACTCTAGCCACGGTTTCTTCTCCTCTGGGGCTTCGGGGCTTTGGCTAGCTCCCCTCTCGCCCACTCTGCGTCAGATTCTTCGTAGATTTTTACTATCCGCAACCGTATCAATTCCTCAATATCCACTGGCTCGTCCCCATCCAAGGCGAACCGCTGGCCCCGGTGGATGCGGATAGATGACGGCGTAACCCCTGGCCCCTGGGCCATTAGTAGCTTCTTCAGGGCCAGATACCAGACATCGGGATTGATAGTGATATCATCAGTATTATTCGTCCCGTCTGGACCCCGATCTTCTACCATTACTATTGGTCTTTCTTGGCAAATACCGGAAGGGCGAATCCGTAATAATAATGTTGGAGAAGTTTTTGGATGTCTGGCATTTATTACAAACCCCACGGCTTACTGGGCCATTAGCTACTACGATTTTCCAGTAATGGATACAAGTATCTTGCTTAGCTTTGGTCGGCAATGATTCTATACAGCCCCCCAATATGCTGATAGACCATCCCCGCCTGGTCCTCTACCAGGTAGAGATCGGATTCCCGTCGGCACATCAGCAGACTATAGCCGGTGATACTTAGCGACGCGTCCTGCATCACTGAATCAATCTGGGTGTCAATATCCCCGGCACCCTTGGGCCAGATGCTGCGGTCAATCGCCTTGACCAGATAGACGGCCGCCCCTCCCCTCCCTGTATAGCTGAAATAATCGTCCACCTTGCTCATCGCCTGGAACACCACAAATGGCGGCTCCGTGCCTTGGGGTGCCAGGCCATTGAATACACCCCCGGTGGCTTCATTGGTAACCGCTTCCACGTTTAGGACGGAGTAAATAGCCGTGTCTAGGTTTACTCGCAAATTAGCCATCAGTTAAGCCAAGCGAACCTGTTGCCCGTGTCCTGGGGTTTCAAACCTTTTCATCAGCTGCTCTAGCGCGGCCGTGAAACGAGGGGCTTCCCCTTCAAGCGCGGGGATCATAAATGGCCGCGCCTTCATGTAAATCGTTCCGAACTCGATGAATGGGGCATATTCCGTAGTTGGCCCGATGCGCCATTCCAAATTTTCTGCCCGCATGAGTCCACGGCCAATCGCACTGCTACCTACCGGCTTCGCCGCGATGGAGTTCATAGTGGTCCCGGTGTCCACGGCGGGCCAGGCGGCTATCCGGGATTTGGCGTCTTTCTCCACGTTCCTGGCAGCAAGCTCAATCGCCTGACTAACCACTGGCCCTATCGCCCTCCAGCGTGGGTCTAGCTTGACCTCAACTTTCAGGTTCATATTGAATTCGGCCAAAATAAAAAACCCCCAACAACCCATATACGGGTAATCAAGGGCTTCCATGAGCCTCGTAAGTCTTTCCTATTCCCGCCAGCGATCAAGTCGCTTAATGGGCCTCCTGGGGCCTCTAAGGCGGTCCTATTCAGTTGTCGCCTACCGGCGCCTGGATATATCCTCCCTGGCCGTCCGGTTTTAGCCGGACCGTTACCCCTTCCGGGGCGAAGGTGGTCACCCGTTTACACAAGCGGCACTTGATCTCAACGATGCTATTGGCTTCAAGCCGGATCCGGGCTAATAAACTATGACATTCCGGCCTCCGGCACCGTGCGTCCTGCAGCCCTACAACCGGCGCATCTGGCATCGTCTAACTGCAGACCACGATTTGCCGGTATCTACGGATTGTATCTCGTAGGTGCCGCTGGAATGCAAGACCCGGTCCGTCGGCTCCACTGATTGGTCATAGCCCACCGTTAATACGGAGATCGGTTGTACGTCCTGGCGCCCAGCCGATATTGATTCGGCCCCACCAGTGAACGAAAGACGGGCCGGGACATCCTGATAGGAGTTAGCCCATGACTCCACATATCCCCCCTGGCCGTCACCAGCCAGACTCTTGCGTTGGATCATAACGGTGTCGGGCATAGCTTTCCGGGTTTCAGCTTGCATATAGGTCAGGTCATTCCCTTGCAGTAGTTTATCAACCATCGCTGTACCGTCCGAATCCCCCGGTCCCCGAGTCCAATATATTCAACCCGGTCACTTCATCAGAATCGGTATAGACGGAATACCCATCTTTGCGCCGGGGCATGACGGTGGTAGTTCCGCTGGCTTTCCGTCGTAACCTCTTGGCCTGGGCCATATACATCTGGGTGATCTGGCCCTTCTGGAAACTGGCCCCATCTGCGGAGAAGGTGAAATCACGAGCGAACCGGACCGCCAGGGTTTCGCAGGCCCTGGCAGATGACTGGAGGACGCTATCCCCTTCCTGACTCAGGAAGTCGTCGATCTCCGCGTCCTGGAACAGCACCCGGCCTTCGTCCGTGTCCCCGATCTCCAGCCGGACTCGGTCACGGTCTGCGGTACTCCCGGCTGTGTACGAGAATGCCATTAGACCCTCACGAATATAGTCAGGATTAGGGCGTCCGTCAGGGCATCGGAGCCAGCCAGTTCCACCAGGAGATTCCCGTGGATGAGCGCCGGAACATAGGCGCCGGTAATGGCAGAGCCGGTGTTGCCGTCCATCTGGATGCCGGGATAGTACCAGGCGTCGGCGACGCTATTGGTGATGGTCAACAACGTCACCGACACCGGGTCGCCTGGGGACGACACGGTAGTGTCCGTCGTCCCAGGAGCGGAAGCGTGGTAGTTGAAATATCCGGCCAGGAGCTCGCAATAGGGCAAGGCCACGACCAGGGAACCCGTCGCCGAGGCATCGGATCCCGTGGTCGAAACCTTGATGATATGGCGCTCAATAGCCATTAGCGCCCAGCGTAATAGACAACGACTACTTCCGCCGTGTCGGGACTGTTCGCTTGGGCAATCGTTACCTTGATATTGTCTGAAATACAAACCTTGCCATAGACCGAATAGCCGTCGGCGTATTCGATGTCCGCCCCGGCGTTGTTGTCCACAACGTGGCGTGGGTGGAACCACCCGCTGGTGTTGGCATTCGTGAGCGTCAGGATGGTTAGTGCCGGGCCGTTATCCCCCGCCGTGGCTATCGTCACATCCGTAGTCCCAGGCGGGGAGTCCCCGTAGGTCACCCCGATGCTGCATATCTCGCCCGTGACAATGTGGCTGCTGGTATTGTTGCTGGTAGCGGAGCCGTCACCACCAACGGCGGCCCCACTATTGACTGTGACCGATTCGTAGCCGTATGGCATCAGCCCCCCTCTTAACTATCGATGGCGGGTAGGATGTAGCCGCTGGCGGTATCGGTTGCGGTTCCGATATTGTCGAATTGCCGGACCCCGTCAGCATCGACTAAGACCTCGCCAGAGGTATCAGCATGGCCTATCCGGTTGTGGGCGATTATCCCGCTGTTGGCGGTCGTGTCTGAATCAATCAACAGGTCACCTGCGGTGTTCAAACGGTAGATGTGATTGTAGGTGATTTCGCAGTTCGTCACATCTTTCCCGGTGGCTACACTGATAATGGCCTCCGAGTTCTGGACGCCCATAGAGATGTAGTTGTCGCTGAATACCAGGCCATCGATATCGCCGCCGATATCAATGACGCCGTTGTTCCCGGTATCCGGGGAAATCAACACATTGTTTGTAAATTCCAGTCTGTCACATTCGTTATTGGTCGTCGTTCCCTTGATGAGATCGACAAAATTCATATTTGTAGCAGTATCGACGAACCGGCATTTGTTGACCACGAACCCGGCCGCGCTCAAGTCAAAGACCTCCACGATGTCTGCGTAGTTCATGCTGAAAATCATGTTGTGAATCTGAGTGTCATCGGCAGTCACATTGATATCCGTCGTGGCTGCGGTATCCAGGGTGATGGTCGGGCGGCTGTTGCCCACTCCCATCCCGATGACTGTTATCCCGGCTACATCGAAGGTGATCGCGCCGGCAGCTGAGATGGTTTCACTGTGACCGGGAGCGATTAGGATTACGTCGCCGTTGTTGGCCGTACATTTTCCGATGGCTCCATCTAACGTGGCCGCTGGTTGCTTGGGGTTGGTCGCAGCATTGCCGTTATTAGCGGCATCCGCGCCACTGTCTACATGGTAAACGTTGCCGGTGGTCAGTAGAGGGCTTCCGATGCCGCCAAGTCCCTCCACCGGGACGCCCCGGCTCCTTACTCCGCTTGGGAAGTTAGTAGGCATAACCAGTCCCTCCTCAAAGTTGGAACCAGTGGGGGCTTCTGCCCCCACCAGTTTGCCTTATTCAGTTCTAGCTAGGGTTTTGGCCGTATATCCAGCGCCAGTCTGTCCAGCCGATGCCGTAGCGCATGTATCCCCGAAATTTGGCCGTGAGACCGTCGAAGTCTTCGGCTTCCGAGAACTCGGGCTTGATCCTCCACTGCCAGATCAGGTGCTGCTTCATAAGCGTAGAGTCGATCAAGAACCAAGCATTGCTGTCCGTCAGGCGGTCCCAGACCACGGGCCGGAATCTGCCCGCGAACATATTGATATCGTACTGGGCCGAACTGGGCTCATAAATCGCCCGCTCGCTTACCAGCTGGGTGGCCGTGCGCTCCAGTTCCGGCGGGACTAGCAACAGGTCGGGGTTAACCCCCAGGAGCTGGTCCCGGTCGTCTGTAAAACTCCGCATGGCCTGGCGGGTCGTGTCCAGGTTATCGATCGTCAAGGCCAGGGTCGCCTCGTTTGCCTGGGTGTTGTTCGTGTTGGCCGGACCGTGCGGGTGGGCGGTACTCAGAAGGCCCACGCTGTCGGCCCCGTTGGTGCTTGCTCCCATCCGGTTCGTGCCGGAATCGGTAAAGCCGTTGATGAAGATCTGGGCCGCGTCTGCTTCGATCGTGGTATTGAAGCTGTCCGCCATATTGCTGGCCCGTCGGCGGATCTGATTATACTGGTCATCGTCAACCAATCGCCGTTCTACCTGCATCCCCATTGCAAATTCATAGTTGCGGATGTCCGTCCGGTAGCCAGCGTCGAAGTCGTGGTAGGCCACGGTCCCGTCGAACACGGGGACGAGGCCCTGGGCGCCCATGCCCTGGTACTGTTCCTCAAAACGGGTAGAGGTTTCCACCCCAAAGAGGAGTTCCATGATTGGCCGGGGACGGGACATACCAATATCGAAGATGCGCTTCAGCCCTGGCTTCAACAGGTCTGCAAAATTGCCACTCGTAAGAGGCATGTTTTAACTCCTTACTGAACCTTGCTCAGATAATGGGTTGGGGCCGTGAATTGGACGCGGGTCTCATCTGAGGATTGCCGTTTCCGTTCCACGACCACGAATTCGTTGTTAGAAGCAGACGCTATCGTTTGCGCTCCGGTGGCACCCGAAATGTCTAGCAATGCGCCAGCAAGTCTAGCACTGGTGTCGTTACGGTCGGCATATACCGCGTCCGGGTTCACGATAGCTTTGACTATCGTGGTGCTATCCGTGCCGCTTACTACGCCAGGTTGTCCATCGGTGGCGTCATCAGGGTTCTCAGGCCCGACAAACACGCCGACAGCGGCAAGATCGCCCGTTGCTAGTAGGTCAACTTCACCCGACTCCAGATTCAGCATATCCCCACGGGTGAGGGTTTCCGAGTCCTTCATCAGGAAGGTCAAGATCAGGGGGCGGCCCCCCGATACGTTATAGCGCCATTCAAAGCCATTTGCGGCCATAGTGTCATCTCCCTACGGGTCCTATCCCCGGTTCAGAAGTTAAATTCCTTGGGCATATTCCTCTTCGGTCATACCCATAAGACGGGCTGCCTCACGTTGGTCTTCCGTCAACCGTAGGGCCGGGGTTAGTTCCCCCGACTGTGGATTGAGGTTCGGCGCCCGATTGGACTGCCCTTTCAAGTACGGTTTATTTTCCATGAGTTGAGTAAGGGCTTCGTCCACCCCCGTTACCCCGCTGTCCTCGCTGTATCTAACATTAGTCCGGTCCAGCAAAAGTAATGCAGCGTCGGGGTCTATGATGCCCAGCTGGGTCGCCCTTACCTTCACCTCAGAGGAGATCATTGCAGCTGACACTTGACCAGCGGCTGACGCGGCTTTACGTTCGGCTTCAGTCGCCCTGGCCTCCAGCTTCTCCTGCTCAGTAAGTTGCGCGTGTTCCAGCTCATCGGCTTTGGCAGCCCGGTCCTTTAACTCGGCGTAATCACTAAACTGATTACGGACCTCCCGTCTGGTCTGGGCCTGGATGCGGTTGACATCCTCCTGCGAAAACGTCCGCTGCTGGCCCTCGCCCTCCGGTTCCGGCTGGGTAGCCGGTGGAGCCGCCTGGTTAGCCTCATCCCCTGGTTGTACCGTATTCTCGGATACCATTAACCCCCCTATTTATACCCGCAGGGTTGCGGTAAGATTCCATTGTAGGATGATGCCAAAGCCAAAACAATGTGGCAAATTGTGCAATTACTTGGAATACTTAGCGGGTTTATTGTTCCGCAGGCGCCCATCCTTGGGCGGCCCCGGCTTCACGCGGCCCCTGGGGTTGTTTCTCAAGGCCCGGTTCACCTTCTTGATATCGTTTTTATTAGGCATCTCGCCCCCCCAGGTGGTGGGCTGGTGCTTCCTCCGCGGCCCTGGTAGGGTCCATTGGCTCGTCGTCCCCCATGTGGTTTTGTTCCAGGCCGCAGTTCCGGCAGATCCGCATAACGATCTGAATCTGGGCGTAGGTTACCCGGTCCTGCGGCCACAGGGCCGCCAGGGCCAGGTCGTCAGACTCGCACCGATAGCATTCCATCAGGCTATACCGGTTCAGGGTCGGCGGGTTCTGCGTCCGCGGGCGGGGCCTCCCCCGTCCGGCGACGGCGCCGGGTAGGTGGCGGCTCGGTGGGCGCCTCCGGTGGATCATCCTTGAATAGCGCATTACAGCTACTGCATATCAAAGGCGTCATGGTGTCCTGCATACTGCGGTCGCAGAACGGACACCAGATTACCCCGCCCCGGTAGCGGGCCACCGGCCTGGTTTCTCCTATAGCAGGGCCGAGGATGAAGTCACCCGTTATCCATTGGGCGATCATGCTGTCACCAACTCATCGTGTATTTTGCGCCATTCAGGGTTTTCCATCCATTGAATGCCGTTATCCCCTGGGTGCGGCTGCCTGTGGTCAAACGGCCCTTGCAATATAATCGTAGGGATTCCTTCGGGGAACGCAAAGCAAGCCCTAATGCCATCCCCTATCTCCCCAATAAACCAATAACAACGGACACATTGGGTCGAACCACTTTCAATATCTGGATTGGGTATAGGCATTTTTACCCCCTATCTGATGGGTATTCAATATTAAGGCGTAATGGGTTTTTCTCGGCTCCCATCCTCATATCCACGCCCTTACGCCGTGCATTCAAACCGATTGCATTGGTTTCATCAATGGTGAAAAGCGGATTTTCGGTGTTAGCCTTAATCACTTCTTCGATGAAGTCTGACATTTTTTTCGTTATCCGGTCACCGCCCTGATAGTAATTAGCAAAGGATTCCGCAAAAAACTCACGGTCATTAGTCGCTGCATACTCGGAAACAGCATAGGCATCATCCCCTGCGGCCCGCCGCCCCGTCCACTCGCCTTTTCGGTCATAGGCTTTCGCGTAGCCAGTATCCGCTCTTCTCCTAGATGTGCGGCTTAAAACAGACAAGGCATCTGTATCATTAAAGCCAAAACGACGATGATAATAATGTCCTATTTCATGCGTCACTATATCCTCTAAGGCTGACGCTTCCCTAGTTGTTGAATGTTGATTGGCCGATATTTTCAGTTCCTGTTTCTTGGCTACTTTAATCTGTTTGTTTAATGCCGTTTCCCACCGCTTCACCAATTGTTTATTTTCTTTTATTGCGGCCTCAAAGAAACGAATTTGCGCTTGTGTACTCGCCTCATCTATTAAACCCGCTGCCCGTTGTTGGCGTATATATTCAATGCGTTGTTTCTGTTGCGCTTCCAGGGTCAGCCTTTTTGTCGCAATTTCATTAAGGGTCTGTCGGTTTAGTATTTCGGCTGTCTTGCCTACCGATTCCCGGCTTGCTGCGTTTCTACTAGCTATAAGCGCATTATCCACCGCATTCTTTTTTCCAAGGGCGCGCACTGAACCATTTTCCATTGTGGCTGTGTTGATATGAACTCCGCCTTGACGGGTCATATACGCATATGCAGAATCAAAAGTATCCCCTGGAAGCGGGCGAGTGATAACACGCTCCAATGGGCGTATGTTATGCCGAACTATCGTTTTCTCCAAGGCTAAATTGGTTTGCCTTGCCGCTAGTATGGACATCCCTTCATAGTCTACCTCAATCGCACCACCAACCGCCCTGGCCCACGCTTCTTGTTCCTTAATCATCCTTGTAACTAAAGCCTTATCGGTGGGGGCTATCATACTGGCTGGATTCGTATCGAGGAATCCCATCTTATTCCCTACCACT
>Ga0208315_1000975_pt1 | contig 16406 bp, 13 predicted proteins | sample MalvireepMed_215_FD_184239 | JGI IMG/M metagenome (GOLD analysis project Ga0208315, IMG submission 184239) | Marine viral communities from the Global Malaspina Expedition - Malaspina viral metaG DeepMed_215 (SPAdes) (version 2) | ecosystem: Environmental > Aquatic > Marine > Oceanic | place... | reverse complement strand
GAACAACTCTTTCGGAACACCGACCCCGATGTGGCAATTTATACCATAGGAATGGCGCCCATCGGCGCCGCGCCCGCGCGAATGAAGCCCCGAATGCAGGCCGCTGCCGCATAAACAGCCCAAAAGGAGAACGTCATGCCAAACGAGCCAGATCACGCCAAAGAGAAACGCCCGCCCCACCGGGAGCGCCACAATGCGCAGGATGACCACGAAGGCGCGGCGCACCGCCCTGAGGAGTTCGATCCAAAGAACCCGCAAAAGGCGGTGAAGAAAGAGAAGTGAACGCGAAAGCAGTGTGGAAATCCCGCGCTGTTTTCTCGAATCGCCCGGTGTTCAATTTCGGGCGAAATCCCCCCTGAGGGGGCCGCAGACGGGGCGGGATCAGACCCCCGGTCTTGCGGCGCTCGCGGTAAAGATCGGCGGGCGCGGCGCGTTGCTAGCCCGGCCACAAGACCTTGTTCTCTCCGAAAAACCTCTCTAGCCGTAGCGTAACTGCGCGACAGGCGCGCCGGGCATCTATACCCCGGCGATGGAACCGGCTATGCCTATGGCCAAGATCGTTGCGGCGGGCGCACTGCCGCGGCTGATCGCATTGCAGGCAGAGACGCGCTGTCGTTCAGCGATGGCGGTGTTTCGACCGCGATAGCAGGCGGGGCGACTGGCTCATGCCTCTGCGAGGGGCGGCGGTAAACGCCGCGTAACCGACCATTACGCCGAGCGCTTTGTCAGAGCGTTTGACCAAGAAAACAAACATAGGGGGATACAATGACCAATTTCACAAAACGTCAAAACGGACCGAGCCGTCGCAGTTTTCTAGCCGGGAGCGCGGCTGCGGTGGGGGCAGGGCTGATCCTGCCACAGGGCGCACGGGCACAGGCTCAGCCCAAAAAGGGTGGCACCCTGCGGGTTGGTTTCACCCAAGGGTCGACCTCCGACAGCCTTGATCCTGCGATCTTCAACAACGACTTCATGTTCGCCAGCGGCTATGCGGTCTTTAACACTCTGACGGAAATCGCCCCCGACGGCACCGCCCAGCCCGACCTGGCCGAGAGCTTTGAGGCCAGCAGCGATGCCGCCACATGGACCTTCCGCCTGCGCGACAACGCGCAATTCTCGGACGGCAAAACGGCGACGGCGAGTGACGTGATCGCCTCGATCCGTCACCACATGGGGCCAGAGTCCAAATCCGGCATCAAACCGCTGCTTGAGCAGATCACCGACATCCGTGCCGATGGCGACAAGGTCGTGATCTTTGAACTGGCCGCAGGGAACGCGGATTTCCCGTTTATCTTCAATGACTACCACCTCGGCATTCGCCAAGACACCGGCGATGGCACGATCGACCCCAACAGCCGCATCGGCACCGGCGGTTATGTGATCGACGTCTTCGAGCCGGGCGTGCGGGTCGAACTGACGCGCCGCGATGACTACTGGAAAGAAGGCCGCGCGCATTTCGACAAGGTGGTGATCCTCAAAGTGGGCGATCCGGCGGCCCGGATGAACGCGCTGATGACCGGCGAGGTTGATCTGATCGACCGGCCCGACCTCAAGACGATCAACCTGCTGGGCCGCGCGCCCAACGTGAAGATCCACACCCAAGACGGCACGTTGCATTACATCATGCCGATGCAGACCAACACGGCACCCTTCGATGACATGAACGTGCGGATGGCGTTGAAATATGGCATCAACCGCGAAGATATGATCGAAAAGGTTCTGCGCGGCTATGGCACCGTGGGCAACGACCAACCGATCTCGCGCTCCATGCCCTATTACAACGACGACCTTGAGCAGATCACCTATGATCCGGAGCGGGCGAAGTACCACCTGAAACAGGCGGGGCTTGAAAGCCTTGATGTGACGCTGTCCACCTCGGACGCTGCCTTTAACGGGGCGGTGGATGCCTCGGTTCTCTTTGCCGAAAATGCGCGGCCTGCGGGGCTGAACATCGAGGTGAAGCGTGAGCCGGATGATGGCTATTGGTCGAATGTCTGGCTGCAAAAGCCCTTCTGCTGCTCCTATTGGGGTGGCCGTCCGACACCTGACCTGATGTTCTCGACCGGCTATGCCGCCGATGCGGAGTGGAACGAGACCAAATGGGACAACGAGCGCTTTAATGAGTTGCTGTTGCAAGCGCGGCCTGAGCTGGACCAGACCCGCCGCGCCGAGATGTACGGCGAGATGCAAAAGATCGTGAAAGAGCAGGGCGGCGCGCTGATCCCGGCCTTTGGTCAATATGTCTCGGCCATGAGCGAAAGCGTTCAGATGCCTGAGGAAGTGTCCGAGATGTGGGATCTCGACAGCCAGCGCTTCATCGAACGCTGGTGGATGTCCTAAGCCACAGCCTCATCCGGGCGGCCCCAAGGGGCCGTCCGTTTCCCGCACCAATGGCCCGATCCGGGCCGGAGAAAACCTTAAAATGTCCCGGCTTCAGAAGCTTGTTATCGGCCGAGTGTCCCTCGGCATTCTGACCCTCTTTGTCGTATCCGCCCTCATGTTCGTTGGCATCGAACTCTTGCCCGGTGATCTGGCGCAGCAGATCCTTGGCCAATCAGCGACCGAGTCGACCCTTGCGGCCTTCCGCGCCGAACTGGGCCTCGATCAGCCTGCGCATCTTCGTTATTTCGATTGGCTCGGCGGCGTGCTGCACGGAGACTTTGGCACCTCGCTGGCCTCGGGGCGCGAGGTGTCCGAGCTTTTGGGGCCGCGGCTTGCCAATACCATGTTCCTGGCCACCTATGCCGCCGCCATCGCCGCTCCGCTGGCGGTGATCCTTGGTCTTTTGGCCGCCCTGTGGCGCAACACGCTGTTTGACCGGGGCGTCAATTTGACCGCGCTTTCGGCGATCTCCATGCCGGAGTTTTTCGTGGGCTACGTGCTGATCCTGTTTTTGTCGATCAAGGCGGGCGTCTTTCCGACGCTGGCGCGGATCGACAGCGCCACGGGGCTGTGGGACGCGCTTTACCGCAGTTTCCTGCCCGCGCTGACGCTTATTCTGGTGGTCGTCGCCCATATGATGCGGATGACGCGGGCGGCCATCATCAACGTGCTCGCCTCGCCCTATATTGAGATGGCGCGCCTTAAAGGTGTGCCGCGCTGGCGCATCATCGTGCAGCACGCGCTGCCCAACGCATTGGCGCCGATCGTCAATGTCGTGGCCCTGAACCTTGCCTACCTGGTGGTCGGCGTGGTGGTGGTAGAGGTCGTCTTTTCCTACCCCGGTCTTGGGCAGTTGTTGGTCGATGCGGTCTCCAGCCGGGATTTCCCGGTGGTGCAGGCGGTGGGGCTGTTCTTTGCCGCTGTTTATATCACGCTCAACGTCTTGGCCGACATCATCTCGATCATGTCGAACCCGCGTCTGCGGCACGGGAGATAACGATGAAATCTTTGCTGAAATCCGCGCCTCCTTCGGCGATATTTGGGATGGTGGTGCTGGCCATCGTCGCCTTTACGGGGATATTCGCGCCCATCGTCGCGCCCTACGGCGAGACGCAGGTGGTGGGCGATGCCTATCTGCCGTGGAGTGGCGCGCATCCGCTGGGCACCGACAATCTGGGCCGCGATATGCTGTCGCGGATGATCTTTGGGGCGCGCAATACGGTCGGGCTGGCGCTGCTGACCACGGCTATTTCCTTTTCGGTCGGGTCAACGCTGGGGATGCTGGCCGCGCTTAAAGGCGGCTGGCTGGACGAAGTCCTGTCACGTTTGGTCGATGTGCTGATGGCCGTGCCGCCGCTGATCTTGGCGCTGATGCTCTTGGCCATCGTCGGCCCCTCGATCCCCAATATGGTCGGGGTGATCGCGGTGATCTATGTCGCGCCGGTCTACCGGCTGTCGCGGGCTGCGGCGATGAATGTGGTCGGCCTTGATTTCGTCGAAGCCGCAAGGCTGCGCGGAGAGCGCACGCCATGGCTGCTCCGGCGTGAGATTCTGCCCAACATCTGGTCGACCCTGATCGCCGAGTTTGGGGTGCGCTTTTGTTTTGTGTTCCTCTTTATCGCGGCGCTGTCCTTTCTTGGCATCGGGATCCAGCCGCCCACGGCGGACTGGGGGTCGATGGTAAAGGAAAACGCCACCCTGATCAGTTTCGGGGATATCACCCCGTTGATCCCAGCGGCGGCCATCGCCTTGCTGACCGTTGCGATCAACCTGATCGTCGATTGGATGCTGCACCGCGCCAGCGGTCTGAAAAGTTAACCAAGCAGGGGCTGCCATATGGGAAATCTTCTAAACATTCGCGGTCTCCGGCTTGAGGCAGGCAACCGCGCGCGGCCCAATGTGATCATCAAAGGGCTTGATCTGGAACTCGACCGAGGGGAGGTGCTGGGCCTTGTCGGTGAAAGCGGGGCGGGCAAAAGCTCCGCCGGGTTGGCGGCGATGGGCTATGTCCGCGACGGGGTGCGCTTCGCCGGGGGCAGCGTCGAATTCGACGGGACCGAATTGATCGGCATGGCGGGCGGTCAGCTGCGCCGGTTGCACGGCAAGCGGATCGCCTATGTCGCCCAGTCCGCCGCGGCAAGCTTTAACCCCGCTAAGACCCTGATCGACCAATATACCGAAGCGCCGCGGCTGCACGGTGTCTCTGGCCGCGACGCGGCAGAGCAGGACGCCGTCGCGCTCTACCGCCAGATGCAACTGCCCAACCCCGAAGAGATCGGCTTTCGCTATCCGCACCAAGTGTCGGGCGGCCAGTTGCAACGGGCGATGACGGCGATGGCCATGGCCTGCCGCCCCGACCTGATCATCTTTGACGAGCCGACGACCGCCTTGGACGTCACCACCCAGATCGAAGTGCTGGGCGCCATCCGCGATATTGTCGAGCAATATGACACGGCGGCGATCTACATCACGCATGACCTTGCCGTGGTGAGCCAGATGGCCGACCGTATCTGCGTGATGAAAGACGGTGAGGCGGTCGAGACCGCGCCGACCAAATCCATGCTGGACGCCCCGCAAGAGGATTACACCCGGTCGCTCTGGGCCGTGCGGTCGTTTCGCCGCCCCGATGCCGAGGCGGGGGAGGCTCCGGCGCTGATCCGTTGCGAAGGGGTCTCAGCGGCCTATGGGCCGATGACCGTGCTAGATAATCTCAACTTCACCTTTCCGCGCGGCCAGACAACGGCGGTGGTGGGGGAAAGCGGGTCGGGGAAATCCACCCTCGCGCGGGTGATCGCGGGGCTGCTGCCCCCCGCCTCGGGGCAGTTTTTCTGGAACGACGCGCCGCTTGAGCCGCGGTTGGCCAAACGTGGGGCCGAGATGTTGCGCAATATCCAGATGATTTATCAATCGGCGGATACCTCGCTGAACCCGCGCCACAATATCCGCGAGATCTTGTCCCGCCCGGTGCGCAAGTTCACGGGCCGTAAGGGCCGGGTGCTTCGGGCGCGGGTGGAGGAACTGATGGATCTGGTCGACCTCGACCGCGCCTTCCTTGACCGCAAACCCAGCGAGCTTTCCGGCGGTCAGAAGCAGCGCGTTGGCATCGCCCGCGCGCTGGCCGCCGAGCCTGAATTCATCATCTGCGACGAGGTGACCAGTGCGCTCGATCAACTGGTGGCCGAGGGGATCTTGCGGTTGTTGGTGCGTTTGCAAACCGAGCTGGACCTGACCTTCATGTTTATCACCCATGACTTGGCCACGGTTGAGGCGATTGCCCATAAGGTGATCGTGCTCAAGAACGGCCAGATCGTCGAACAGGGCGGGCGCGATGAGATTTTCGGCGCGCCAAAGCAGGCCTATACCAAACGGTTGCTGACCTCGGTGCCGCAGATGGATCCGGAATGGCTGACAGAGGCCCGCGCGCGGGAGCGGTCCCTGCGGGAGGCGGAGTAGGGCGCTGGCGGGTTATATACCCACGGCGCGCGCTGCGGCAAAGGCGGCCTCTGCCGCGTCGAGAAACAATGCGGCTTCGGGCTGCTGCAACACAAGTGGCGGGCGGATCTTCAGCACATTAGCCCCCGGCCCGGTGGCGCTGATCAATACGCCATTCTGGCGCATGTGGTTCACCACGAATTTCGCGCGGGCGGCGTCGGGGGCATTGGTCGCGCGCGAAGTGACGCATTCAACGGCCAGAAACAGCCCCGCGCCGCGCACATGGCCGATCTCGGGGTAACGCGCCGCGATGTCCTGCAGGCCGTTCTTGAGGGCCCCGCCGACCGTGGCGGCATTGTTCTGCAACCCTTCATCCGCGATCACGTCAAGTACCGCCATTCCCGCAGCGGCGGCCACCGGGTTGCCACCGAAGGTGTTGAAATACCGCGCCTTTTCGCCGAACTCTTGAACCAGTTCTGGTCGCATGGCGGTGCCGGAGAGGGGGAAACCATTGCCCATTGGCTTGCCCATCGTGACCATGTCAGGCACCAGCCCGTGGCGCTGAAACCCCCAGAATGCGTCGCCCGTGCGGGCAAAACCGGGTTGCACCTCATCAGCGATGAAAAGCCCGCCTTCGGCGCGGATCAGGTCGACCGCCGGTTGCAGGAACCCCGCCGGATCGGGGTGCAGCCCGTCGCTGGAAAAGATGGTGTCGACAATGAAGGCCGCAGGCTCGATCCCGTCGGCGCGCATCTCGGCAATCGCTTGGGCGAGATCGGCGGCGAGTTTGGCCGCTTGCTCCGCACCGGGGATGCGCAGCGTGTCGGGCGCGTCGATCAGCCGGATGCGCGGGCTGCGCGGGGTGAAATCGCCTAAGGAGGGGGAGAGTTCGGCCACCGCCTCTGTCAGCCCGTGATAGGCAAGGCGGGTGACGATGACGCCCTCGCGTCGGGTATAACTGCGGGCGATGCGCAGGGCGATGTCATTCGCCTCGGACCCGGTGCAGGTGAACATCACATGGCCGAGTGCGTCGGGCATTGTGGCGAGCAGCCGTTCGGCGTAAGTCACCACGTTTTCATGTAGATAGCGGGTGTGGGTGTTCAGCACGCCCAATTGGCGGGTGATCGCCTCGACCACGCGCGGATGACAATGGCCGACCGAGGCGACGTTGTTATAGGCATCAAGGTATTTGCGCCCGTCCTTGTCCCACAGCCAGACGCCTTCGCTGCGCTCAATGTGCAGCGGATGGTCGTAAAACAGCCGGTAGGCGGGGCCGAGCGCCTTGGCGCGGCGGTCGATCAGGGCGCGGTCGGCCGGGCTGAGGGCCTCGGATCGGGCGCTGTCGTAGGCGTTGATCATGGTCATCGGTCACTCCGTTCCCGCCGCACGGTGCAGGGCTTTGATCGCGGCGGCGTCGCCAATTTGGTCGAGTGCTGCCAGCCCGCGTTGCGAGGCGGCGGCGTTGCGCAGGATATAGGGGGCGTTGTCGGGATAGCGCCGCGCGCGGGATGCGCCGATGGCCAATGTGGTGGCGTGGCGCAGTCGGATCAGGCTCGGCAGCAGCGCGATCTCATCCGGCTCCAGCGGCAGGCGGTTGGCAAAGCCCGCAACCATCTCGCAAACGTTTTGCAGCGGCTCAGCGCCTTGGCCAAGTTGATAGGAGCAAGCCACCGCCAGATCGCAGGCCAGCGGCGTATGCACCATGTCGCCGAAATCAATCAGGCCGATGGGATGCTGCGCCTCTGGTCCATCGACCAGAATATTGTGCGGATTGAAATCGTTATGAACGACCTGTGCCCGCAGATGTGGAAGCTGGGGCGCGACCTCCGCATCAAAGTGATCGAGGGTGCGCCCCAGTTGGGCGCGCAGGGCGGCGTCTTGCACATCCGCCAGCAGCGGGCGCAGATGGCCCGCCTGTTTGATGTCCCACTGCAGAAAATGCCCCCCCGCCGGATGGAAAAAACCGCGCAGACCAAGCGCCACCCGCGCGTGAAAATCCCCCAAGGCGCGGTGCAGGCCGGGGCGCGGCGTGGCATTGCTGAGGACGGTGCCGCCAAGGAAGGTCATCAGCCGCACGACATGCGACTGACCATCGGCGGCGGTGGCCACCTCGGCGGCCTTGCCGCTCAGGCTGGCGCAGATACGCTGCACGGGCAGGTCGGGATCAGCGGCGGCCAGATGCATCAACGCGGCGGTCTGCATGTCGGTCACTGCACGCTCTTCGGCGGCATTGGTGATCTTCAGCAGCGCCTCTTCGCCGCTTGGCAGGGTAATTAGAAAATTCGCATCCTTTTCCGCCGCCAGTGGCTTGATCTCACCCGAGACACCATAGCGTTGCAAGGCAACCTCTGCCGCGAGTGCCGCGTCAAAGGCGGGCGGGTCTTGCGCCAGAAGATCGGTCTTGTTGCCGCTCTTTTCGACCAGCACGCCGCTAAGGAAGGGGGGCAAGCCGCCTTGAGGCGTGATCCCGACCTCGGTCATGGGGCGATGTCCTCGGTTCCGCACCATTCCGCGATAAACAGCGCCATGGCCTGCGTGATCTTTTTCACCGAACTGAGACTGACGGATTCGTTGATCCCGTGGATGTTGCGCGACTTCGGCCCGTAACAGAGCGCCGGGATCTTGTTGTAAAGCGCATAGACCCGCGTATCGAGATAGCCCGCCGTCATGAAGGACTGCAGCGGCGCGCCAATGGCGTCTTCGTGGGCGCGTTCCAGCACCGCTTCGGCCTCGCTGCCTGGCTCCAGCACATAGCCTTCGGCGTGAAAGCCGTTAAAGACCACTTCGGGCGGGTTGTTGGACAGGAAGCTGTCGGTCTGGGCAAAGGCTTTGACGCGCTCGGTAATCTCGTGCGCGGCATCCTCGGCACTGCGGCCCGGATAGATGGAGACGCGGCAATCGATGTTGCACCATGACGGCACCGATGACGCCCAATCGCCGCCTTCGATTTTGCCGATGTTGAGGTTGATGGGATGCGCTTCGTCTTCGAAATGCGGGTGGTCGCCTTTCTCAGCGTTCCAGTCCTCCTCCATCTCGCGCAGGGCGGTCATCACGCGCGTGGCCGCGTCGATGGCATTGGCCCCTTCGCCCATTTCGCGCACATGGACGGGCACGCCGCGCACCTGCACCTGAAACCAAATGACACCGGTGTTGGCGCGCACCAGCATCTCTTCTTCGGGTTCGGGAATGAAGACCGCGTCGGCGGTGTAGCCTTGCAGGAACGTCTGCAACGCGCCGTTGCCGGTGGATTCCTCCTCCACCACAGATTGCACATAGACGGTCGCCGCTGGTTGCAACCCGATGCGGCGCAGCGCGTCGAGTGCAAAGATATTCGCCGCCGCACCCGCCTTCATATCGCCCGTGCCCCGGCCATACATCCAATCGCCGTCGATCTTGGCCGAGTAGGGCGGATCATCCCACATGTCGTGCAGCCCTTCGGGCACCACATCGAGATGTGATTGCAGGATCAGCGAGCGGCCCGTCTCATCGCGCGGACGGTGGATGCCCACGACGATGGGCGCGTCGGAGTGATCGTCTGAGTATCTCGAGCCGCCGGGGTGCGCCTCAATCGCGGCGCGGTCCATCTTGAAACGGTCCATCGCGTAGCCACGGCTTTGCAGGCTGCGAAACAGCAGGTCTTGGATCGCATGTTCATGGCCGCGCAGCGAAGGGGTCTGCACGAGTTGTTGGGTAAAGCTCACTTGCTCAGCAAACCCATCTTCGACAGCCTGAAGGATGCGGGATTTCAGATCAGGATCGAGGGTCATGTCGTGTCCTTTCGAGGGGTTTACAGCATCGCTTCAATGAGGAAGGGGCCGGGCTCTTTCGCCGCGTCCTCGATGGCACGCATCAGCTCGGTGATGTCTTCAACACGTTTGCCCGGTACGCCCATGCCCTTGGCCATCGCGACGAAATCCAGCTCAGGGCGGTCAAGGTTCAGCATGCTCAGCGCGTCGGGGCCGGGCTGCGCGCCGACGTTGTGCAATTCGCCCTTGAGGATCTCATAGGACTGGTTGGCGAGGATGATCGTGGTGACGTTGGAGTTCTCGCGCGCTTGGGTCCAAAGCCCTTGGATGGTGTACATCGCCGATCCATCCGCTTGCAGCGTGATCACCGGACGGTCGGGGCAGGCAATGGCCGCCCCGGCAGAAAGCGGGATGCCGATGCCAATCGAACCGCCGGTGATGGCCAACCAAGAGTTTGGCGCCGCGCTGTCGCCTGCGGGGAAGGTGGCCCCGCCAGAGGATACGGCTTCATCCACCACAATCGCCTCTTCGGGCAGCGCGTTCGCCAAGGCCGCGCCGAGGTTTTGCAAGCTGATGCCACCCGCCTGCGGTGCGGCGGGCCTGTCGTGCTGGGGCGGCGTGACGGATTTCGCGCCGATGCGGTCTGCCAGTGCGGCGATGGCCTCAGACCCGTTACCATCAACCGCTGCCAATGTGACGGTATGGCAGTCTACCGGCAGCAGCAGGCTGGGCTTGCCGGGATAGGCAAAGAAGGCGACGGGGGGCGGCGTCTCGATGAGGATCGCGCGGCTGTAAGGGGCAAGGCATTCAAGCGCCGCGTCGATCGGGTAGGGGATCTTGTTGATCATGAAGCGCCCCTGACCCCGCTCCAGACGGCGGTTCGAGGTTGGGGCAAGGATATCGGCCCCGGTCTTCTCGGCGATGCCGTGCAGCAAGGCCATCGCTTCTTGGCTTTCCAGCACCGTGCTGCCAACCAGCAGAACGGTTTTCTCGCCGCTCTCCAAGGCTTTGATTGCCGCGTTAAGAGCGCGTTCATCCAGCGGGGCAGGGGCGGCGGGGGCCACGGCCTCGGCCATCTTGCCGCCCGCATCCCAGCCGATATCCGCAGGGGCGATCAGTGTGGCGACCTTGCCGGGCTTGCTTTGCGCCACGGCGAGGGCGGTCATTGCATCCGCCGCAAAGCTGCCAGCATCGCGGCCCGAGCGGACCCAATCGCTAAACGGTGCACAGGCGCCTTCGACATCTGCCGAGAGGGGGGCGTCATACTTTTGGTGCCGCAGCGCGTGGTCGCCCACAAGGTTCACCATCGGCACCCGCGCCTTGCGGGCGTTGTGTAGATTGGCGGCGGCGTTGGCAAAACCGGGCGCGAGGTGCAGCAGGGTCACTGCCGGTTTACCGGCCATGCGGGCATAGCCATCGGCGGCACCGGTCACCACGCCTTCGAACAGACCCAAGACGCAGCGCATTAGCTTGGTCCGGTCCAGCGCATCGACAAACTGCATCTCGGAGGTGCCGGGATTGGCGAAACAGACCTCCACCCCGCCCGCATGCAGGCTGCGCACCACGCTTTCAGCGCCGTTCATCTCTTTGGGTGTCTTGCTCATGCTGTGGCCTCGCGGAATGTCGTGAGAAATGATTTTGCGTTATCGGCAAGGGAGGGGCCAAGGTAGCCGCCCTCCTGGATCAATGCAGTGGGAAGGTTGAGCGCCGCCAAGCGCCGCGCCATTTCGCCAAAGCCGTCGGGGTAGACTTTCACGGCGGCCAGCGGATCGTCGGCGGCCATGTCAAAGCCCAGTGAGACCACAAGCGCCTCGGCCCCGAAATCACGGATCGCGGCGATGCCCTTGTCGAGCAGGGCCAGCACCTCATCTTGGCTCGCGCCCTGTTCCAGCAGCAGGTTCAGCGATTTGCCCGCCCCGTCGCCTTCGCCCGTTTCATCCGCATGGCCAAGGTAGAAGGTGGGGTAGGTGGCCGGATCGGGATGCAGCGAGCAAAAGAAGATATCGCCACGTTCATAGAGGATGTCGAGCGAGCCATTGCCGGTGTGCACATCGATGTCGATCAGCGCGACCTTCTTGTAGGTCTGGGTCAGATACTCCGCCGCGATACAGGCGTTGTTGAAAAAGCAAAACCCGTTCGCGCAATCGCGCATCGCGTGGTGGCCGGGCGGACGGCAAAGCGCATAGGCGGCGCGGGCACCGGCCGCCACGGTCTCGGCGGCTTGGACGGCGGTTTGGGCCGACCAATAGGCGGCGTCCCATGACCCTTCGGTCAGTGGGGTCGAGGTGTCGGTCATCCACCAACCCAATTGGCCGTGAATGTCCTTGGGTTCTTTGCCGCGCCGCACGCCGGGGTGCATGGTGGGAATGGCCAGCGCCTCTGGGCCTGCGCTTTCGACGAAACGGGCGTGGGCGTCTGGCAGGAAGTCGACATAGTCAGGGTTGTGCACGGCCTTGATCGGGGCAAGCCCGTGGTCTTGGGGCTTGGTGATCTCAAACCCTTCGTCGATTAACATATCGCGTAGAATTTCAGCACGTTGTGGCTGTTCTTGATGCGGCATGGCCGCGCCGCGCCGAAAGTAGTGGGTCGGTGCGTGGCCAAGCTGGCGTTCGTCGAAAAAGACTTTCATCACATTCCCTGTGGTCTGATGTCGTTGCGGCGGAGCATTGCAGTTTTAATTTGCAGGCTCAATAGAAATGATGCATCATGCATCAAAACTGGCCACGGTTCGGTCGGTAAGGACGAGGGCGCGATGGCCGAGATCAGTCAAGTTTCATTGGGCGATGCGATCTATGATCGGGTCTGTCAGGACTTGGTAGAAGGCAAGTTGCGCCCCAATGAAAAGGTCACCATCCGCGGGTTGGCAGAGCGGTTGGGCACCAGTTCGACGCCCGTGCGCGACGCGGTGCAGCGGCTCTTGCGGGACGAGGCTTTGGTCCAGCGCAGCATGCGCGACGTGCGCGTGCCGGTGCTGACAGAGGCGCAGTATCTCGAGATCGCCAGCATCCGGCGCGAGTTGGAGGGCTTCGCCGCAGGCCGCGCCGCCGAGATGGTGGGCCCCAAGGAAATCCGCCGTCTGAAAAAGATCGTGGAGCGGAATGAGGCCGCAGCCGTGGCCGGGCGTTGGCCGCAAGCGGTCAAGTACAATCAGGAGTTCCATTTCGCATTGGTGGAGGCGGCTGAGATGCCCATTCTGCTGGCGATACTCAGCGGGCTGTGGCTGCGCATGGGGCCGCTGATTGCCGGGTACTATGCGCGGGAGCAACTGGGGCTGGTCCGGCATCATCAGGCGATCATTGCCGCCTGTGAAAATCGCGATCCTGCGGCGGCTGCCGCGGAAATGCGCGCAGACATAGATGACGCAAAGGAGGGGATCATCAGATACATCCAATCGTTCACCATAGACGAATGAGCAATTCAAGCGCCGCGCATGGCGCGGCCATCACCCAAGCGACTGCAAGAAGCCGACACCAGATCGGACGCTGTCACTGGGCGAGTCAAAGCAAAACCAATGGGGATTTACATGCTACACACCACTAAATTGACCGCAGCCGTTCTGGCGCTGGCATTGGCCGGACCACTGGCCGCGCAGGCTGGCGAACCAAAGTCGGGCGGGACGCTGAACGTCGTGATCCAGCCCGAACCGCCCAGCCTGATGATCGGCCTTGTGCAGAACGGCCCGACGCAGATGGTCGGCGGCGATATTTATGAAAGCCTGCTGCGCTATGATTTCGATCTGAAACCCGAAGGCCAATTGGCTGAATCTTGGGAGATTTCAGAGGACGGCAAGACCTATACCTTCAAGCTGCGCGAAGGCGTGGTGTTTCATGACGGAGAGCCTTTCACCTCGGCGGATGTCGAATTCTCCATGGATAAGTTCCTGCGCGAGAGCCACTCGCGGATGCGGACCTATATGGAGCATGTCGAAAGCATCGAGACGCCGGATGAATATACGGTTGTCTTTAACCTAAAGCAGCCCTTCGGCCCCTTCATCGGCATCTTCGAGCCCGGCACCGCGCCGATGATCCCAAAGCACATCTATGAGGGCACGGATTTCGCGAACAATGAGGCGAATAACACGCCCATCGGCACCGGCCCCTTCAAATTCGACAAATGGGAAAAGGGCAGCTTCATCCATCTGGTGAAGAACGAAGACTACTACATGGAGGGCAAGCCCTACGTCGACGAAGTCTATTACCACGTGATCCCCGACGCGGCCTCGCGTGCGGTGGCCTATGAGACCGGCAAGGTCGACGTGCTGCCCGGCGGCTCGGTCGAGAATTTCGACGTTGCGCGGATTCAGGCGATGGACAACACCTGCATCACCGATAAGGGCTGGGAATACTTCGGCCCGCTGTCTTGGATGTGGGTGAACAACGACAACAAGCCGCTCGACGATGTGAAGGTGCGCAAGGCGATCATGCATGGCGTCGACCGCCAGTTCGCCAAGGACGCGCTGTGGAATGGTTTGGGCAAGGTCTCGACCGGGCCGCTTTCGTCTTCCACCCGCTTCTATGATGGCGAGACCCCGGACATCACCTATGACCCGGAAAAGGCCAAAACCCTGCTCGAAGAAAGCAGCTATGACGGCGAAACCATCCGCATCTTAGGTCTGCCATACGGTGAGACTTGGCAGCGCTGGGCCGAAGCCGTCAAACAAAACCTAAGCGAAATCGGCATGACGACCGAGATTGTGCCGTCGGACGTGGCGGGTTGGAACCAGAAGGTGGCGGACCGCGACTATGATCTCGCCTTTACCTACCTCTACCAATACGGCGATCCGGCACTTGGCGTTTCGCGGACCTATATGGGCGACAATGCCGCCCCCGGTTCGCCTTGGAACAACGTGGCGAATTATCAAAACCCCGAGACGGACAAACTGTTCGCCGAAGCGGCACTGATGGCCAGCCCCGAAGAGCGCAAGGCCGCCTATAAGGAAATCCAAGACAAAATCGTCGAGGACGTGCCGAACATTTGGCTCTTGGAACTGGGTTTCCCCACGATCTACCGCTGTGACATCAAAAACCCCGTCAACACTGCCTTTGGTGTGAACGACGGTTTCCGTGACGTGTGGATCGACAAATAAAAAGAGCGACAACGCTCAAGGTCCGAGCCGTTTCGGCGGCTTGGGCTCACTTTAGAACAAGAACGGGGCGGATAGCGTGATACGTTTCATATTGGGCAGGTTGATCAAGGCAGTGTTTATCCTGCTGGCGATCCTTGTCTTCAATTTCCTGCTGATCCATGCGGCACCGGGTGACCCTGCGGCGGTCATGGCGGGCGAAGCCGGGGCGGCGGATGAGAAATTCCTTGCAGACCTGCGGGCGCGTTTCGGGCTGGACCAACCGCTCTACATGCAGCTTTGGCTTTATATCAAAGGCGCGGTGCAGCTTGATCTGGGCTATTCCTTCCGCCAGCAAATGCCCGTGGCCGAGATGATCGGCGACCGTCTGCCTGCCACCTTGTTGCTGACCGGCGTGGCCTTTGTGCTGTCGCTGGTCTTGGGCGTGACAGCCGGTGTCGCGGCCTCGGCCCGGCAGGGACGGTGGGGTGACACGCTGATCTCGACCTTCGCGCTGCTGTTTTACGCCACGCCGCTGTTCTGGGTCGCGCTGATGGCGACGCTGGTGTTCTCGGTCTGGCTCGAATGGTTGCCGGGTTTTGGGTATTCGACCATCGGGGCGGGCTATACCGGTATGGCCCATGTGCTTGACGTGGCGAAACACCTCGTCCTTCCGGCCAGTACCTTGGGGCTATTCTTTACGGCGATTTATATGCGCATGACGCGGGCCTCGATGCTCGAAGTCTCCCGGCTCGATTTCGTCAAAACCGCCCGCGCCAAAGGGCTGACCCGCGGCGTGATCCAGCGGCGACACATCCTGCGCAATGCGCTTTTGCCCGTCATCACGCTGGCCGGGCTTCAGGCGGGGCAGATCTTTGGCGGGGCGATCCTGACCGAGACCGTCTTTGCATGGCCCGGCATCGGGCGGCTGATGTTCGAGGCGATCAACCAGCGGGATTACAACGTGATCCTCGGGGTCTTTTACATCTCGGCGGCCATGGTGCTGCTGTTCAACCTGATCACGGATGTCATCTATGTCATTGTTGATCCGCGGATAAGGCTGACAACATGATGAGCTTTTGGAAACGTTTTAGCTATAACCGGGGCGCGGTCATTGGGCTGGTCATCCTGACCTTCGTCGTGGCCGCGGCCATCCTCGCGCCCATCCTTTTCCCGCAAAGCCCGTGGAAAATGGTGCAGCGTCCCTTCCTGCCGCCATTTACCCAAGACGGGCTGATGCTGGGCACCGATGCGCTTGGCCGTAATGTGCTGGCGGGGCTGGCCCATGGCGCTTATGTGAGCCTGCTGGTCGGGCTGGTCTCAACCATCGTGGCGCTGGCCATCGGTGTGCCGGTCGGGGCAGCAGCGGGGTATTTCGCGGGTCGGATCGATGACGCGCTCATGCGCTTTACCGAGTTCTTTCAGACCATTCCCAGCTTTGCCTTGGCGATCGTGTTGCTGGCGATCTTTCAGCCCAGCCTGACCTTCGTGATCATCGCGATTTCCATCGTGTCATGGCCCCCAGTGGCGCGTCTGGTGCGCGGCGAAGTGCTGTCGCTTAGAACGCGTGAGTTTGTCGAGGCGGCGAGCCTGTCGGGCCTCGGCAACCTTCAGATCATCACCCGCCACATCCTGCCCAACGCGCTGCCGCCCATTATCGTGCTGGCCTCGCTCATGGTGGCGCAGGCGATCTTGCTGGAAAGCTCGCTGTCCTTTCTGGGGCTGGGCGATCCGAACATCATGTCTTGGGGCTATATGATCGGGGCCGCGCGGACTGTGATCCGCAC
>Ga0208315_1000974_pt1 | contig 16434 bp, 8 predicted proteins | sample MalvireepMed_215_FD_184239 | JGI IMG/M metagenome (GOLD analysis project Ga0208315, IMG submission 184239) | Marine viral communities from the Global Malaspina Expedition - Malaspina viral metaG DeepMed_215 (SPAdes) (version 2) | ecosystem: Environmental > Aquatic > Marine > Oceanic | place... | reverse complement strand
GCTCGCTTTCCAGCGCCGCAAAGCTGCTATAGCGGTCGCCACGTTGGCGAATCCAGCCCTTTCGGCGTAGCCAAACGGTCGCGTGGCCCAGCATGGGCTGTAAACGCATTTTTACCATTCCCCGTTCTCGATACGTGTCTCGTGCTTAGTTTCGGCATTGTAGAGGTAACACCATGCCTCGCCGTGTTGGGTAGGAAAAATAGCGCGGTTATATAATCCTTGATGTGGAGCATGCGCGAAGTAGCCTTCCAACTGATCCAGCAAGGCTAACTGTTCAGCGTTAATAGCGTATATTTCGACTACGGTGCCCGCTGACGACTCCGCCTTGGCCCCGGGGTAGGGGCCAAGATCATAAAGCGTGATGGCTGTGAGGCGGTCTGTGCCAAGTAGGGGCGCACCATCGAGCCAGTAATGGTTGTGTTTGCCTCGCTTGAGCGTGCCGTATACGGCAACGCGTGGGCAGCGCTGTATGTCGCGTTGTAGGTGTTCCATTGCTTTACCCTTTTGTTGATTTCAGCGCATAAGGCTGTCTACACAAACCCCATCGGCTGTCGCTCGCCGTACTGTTCGCGCTCCTCCAGGGTTAGCGCATCCAGCAATGTGTTCAGGCGAATAGGCAGCCCGCGTAAATCCAGTTGGTCTAGCGCGGTGCGCACGTTGCCGGGTGTTAGTCGCCGTTGGGCCAGATGGTTTGTGGGAATGTTTGCTAAACGCATGTGATCGCGTTCAGGCAGTACCGCTTTTAACAGTTCGCGCAGCGGCTCCGGAGCTAGCGGTAAAAACTCCACTTTCAGATCAAAGCGGCGCATCACGGCGCGGTCTAAGCTGTCCACGCGGTTGGTGGTGGCTAATAAGATGCCGTCGAAGTTCTCAATTTGTACCAGTAGTTCGTTTGTGTGAGAAATCTCCCAGCTTTTCATGCTGTTATCGCGCTGCATCAGCAGGGTGTCTACTTCGTCCAACAGCAGCACGGCGCCTGTTTGCCGCGCTTTGGCAAAGAGCTCGGCGAGCTTTTCTTCCGTCCCGCCAACGTATTTATCCAATAAGCTGCTGGCGTGCGCGGTAATCAGCTCGCGGCCCAGGCGTTTAGCTAAATGTTGTGCTAAGGCAGTTTTACCGCTGCCCGGCAGGCCATGCAGGCATAAACGGCCACGCTGGCGGCGGGTGAGTCGATTAACAATATTCTCAAGCCCTGGGCGAGTATTGAGCCACTCCATGCGGTAAGCAGGCATGGCAGGGCCGGTGGAAGTGTTAGCACTGGTCGTTATGGGCGCGGCTGCTTTACCTAGCGCCTGCAGGCGTTGTGCCATGAGTGTCTCAATATGCTGTTCATTACGCTGTGGAGTGCGTGGGTTAAACAGCGTGCCTAGTCGGCACAGCTGTTTAGCGGTGGCAGGAGTCATCCACGGCTGTTCTGCCAAGCGCTGCCGACCTATGGGAGTGACGGGCAGTGTTTCAATTAACTGCTGGTAATGGGCGTTCATCTCTTCGTTGCGATTGGCCTTCACTTCGATAATGAGGTCGAAGCGGCGCAGGTAAGCGGGGTCGAGCCAATGCACGCTGTTACTCACCCACAGGCCAGGCGTCGGATTGTTCTCTAACAGCTGATTCATCCAGCCTTTGGGGAGTGCTTCTTCGTCGTTAATGACGTCCTCAATCTCATCGAACATCACAAGCCCCGGACGCTTTCCAATCAGCGCTTGTACGACTTGGTAGCGGCCCAAGCGTTTGCTGGGAGTAAGCACATCGTTATCTTTTTCTGCCACTGGCACGCCGTATAGCGATACCTTTAGCAGTGTGGCGAGCGATTTTACAAACTCCGTTTTACCCACGCCAGGTGCGCCGTAAATCAGTACGTTAGCACCGGTTTGTTGAGTGTCGATCGCGTTACGCAGGTAATCTAATGCCAGCTGGCGCAGGGGGACAGCACCAAAACTGGCGAATGAATACGCGCCAGCAGGCTGGATAGGGCAAAGGCTCATCAGGCGCTCAGTGATTAAGCTGCGTAACGTGCTGGAAGCCAGAGTTGCAACATCGTGGTTCACCAGTGGCGCTAAGCTACGCAGCATCGGGCCTGGTGATAAGGTGTCGTCTAAGTCTAGTAGGCGGTGATTGTGGGTCGTATTCAGCAGCCCGAACATTTTTAGGCGGCTTTGTTCTTGTAAGCACAGGTGCACGTCATCGCTGCCATGGTCGGTCAGCTGTGCTAATAGTTTCTTAGCATGGGTGTCTTCAATGCAGGTAAGCGCAGGGTTCATTTGTGGGTAGCGCAGCCGTAGCCAGCTCAGCGTAAGCAAATGCGTTTCAAGCTCAGAGAGTTGTAGCAAACTCGCGACGTGTTCACACAGGATCACTAGTGGGTTGTTCAGATGAGAGGATGGGTTGATGGTATTGCTAGTGCGTTTCCACCAGCGCTTTAAAGAGGCGCTGTAATCTTGGTAGCGATGGCTACCCTGTGCAGCGGCCGGTACTTTGAGGCCGAGCCAGCCAAACAGGCTTTCCCAATCGTCATCGTCCAGCGAGCAATCTTTGCCTTGAAACAGAACCACGCGCACTGCAATAAGCTGTGCCATAAGGCGCTCTTCCGGGTCGTGCGTCTCATCATCACCCGAGTGGGTATGAAGATTTAAGATCGTATCCCACTTCATGACCGTCTCCTTTGCTGCTTAGGTCAGTAGCATAACCCTTAGGTGCGACGTTCCATGTCGCAGGAGAAGCGGATACCCTTCGTTAGCGAACGCTTTTTGTTAGCCAGTGCCAACTCAAGCGTTGTGGGAATGATTCGTTGTGAGAGTTATTGGTCTGAGACGGCAAATAGGCGGCTGTAGCGCTCTATACAGCGTTCAATCGCGCGTGTTAGTACCTCACTGTGGGTGTCGAGTAGCGTGAACGTATGCTTAGCCCGCGTCACGGCGGTATAGATCAATTCTCGGGTGAGTATCGGCGAGAGTGAATCAGGCATCACCAGTGCGGTATGGCTAAACTCCGAGCCCTGCGACTTGTGAACGGTCATGGCGTAGACCGTTTCAATGCGTTGCAAACGGCTAGGCAGCACCCAGCGAATACCGCCTTGGCCATCGGGGAACGCCACACGCAGCGTTAACCCGTTCTCTTCTTTGGGTACTGTCTTGGTGTTGGTCGTAAAGTGACGCGGTGCGTTCAGGGTAATGCCGATATCCCCATTCATCAGCTTTAAGCCGTAGTCGTTACCGGTGACTAACACGGGGCGGCCTTCATACCAGTGGCTTTCAGCTGCAGTGGCATCAATCCATCCCCCACGTATCAGTGCCTGCTCAATACGCTCATTGAGCGTTTCCACTCCCCACGGCCCTTGGCGCAGCGGTGTTAATAATTGAAACGTGCTGTGTGCCTTGAGAATAGTCGCCGCCCAGCTGTCCCACGTGGCTTTGTCGTCGTCGAGGTCAGGTCGGGAGTCTGTTTGCTGAATGCACTGCAGGTAGTGGCTAAGGCCGCGTGCGTGAGGGTTATTTTTTCTTCCTGCGACCGCTAATGTCGTTAGCTTGTGGTAGGGCGCGGTTGCTGACAGCGATAGGTGGGCAAGGTCTTGATAGCGGGCGTCGGCGAGGTGCCCGATGCCACTTTGGCTATCAAACCGAAAGCTGTGGCGAAGCTTGGCGACCGCCTGATCCAGTGCCTGGCCAGAAGGATTCATTAAAGAGGCGTCGAGCGTGTAACCCGTGGTGGCGGTGATCCATTGAGCGATAGGGTCGCTGTAATGACCCTCATCAGCGCGTTGGCACAAACTGCCTAATACGGCTCCGGCTTCTACCGAGGCCAGCTGATCTTTATCGCCAATTAACACCAGTCGAGCGTGGGAGGGTAGCGCATCCAGTAGTGCTGCCATCATCTCGATATCGACCATAGAGGCTTCGTCCACCACCACCATGTCATAAGGCAGTGGGCGGTGAGCATGATAGGCATAGTGACGCGTATCTGGGCGAGCACCCAGTAAGCGGTGCAGTGTTTTTACCTCAGTGGGCACAGATTGCTGCGTACCCTCAGGGAGCTCAATATCGTTCAGCGCAGCCACCTGTTGGGCGATCGATTCGTTGAGCCGAGCAGCTGCTTTACCCGTCGGTGCCGCCAGCGCAATCGTCAGCGCAGGCTGGTTAGCGAGACGCGTTAGCCCTTGCAGAAGCGCCAGCAGGCGAATGACCGTGGTGGTTTTTCCCGTGCCGGGGCCACCGGTAATCACCGCAAAGGGTGCGCGTGCGCCAATCGCACACGCCATTTTTTGCCATCGAACGTCGTCCGCATGGGGCGCATCAGGCGGAAACAGACGGTTCAGCAGGCTGGCAGCCTGATCGCTGGGCCAATCGGTCACGTGTTCAAGGCGCGCGTTCACTGCCGCAGTGATGCGCTGCTCGTGCTGCCAATAGCGGCGCAGATAGAGCGTGGAGCCGACTAGCACAAGAGGCTCATTGCCGTTAGTGCCGGTGCCCACCGCCGACCAAGCCCGTAATGCTTGTTCCCAGCCGGTGTCTGCATAACGGGCAATGAGAGTGTCGGGTGTGGGCAGCTCGGGCATGGTCTCTTGAGCTTGTACAGCGATCAGAGAGCGGGGCTGTGTGGTTAATGTTTTAAGATCGAGCAAGAGATGCCCTTGCCCGGCTAAATGGCTGACCATCGCCGCCGCTAGCAAGCAGGGGCCATCGGCCTCTGGTGCAAGCCGTGCTAGCTGGTCAGCGAATGCTGCGTCCAGGTCGCGAATCCACCCCGCGCGTGCCCAGTCGAAAATCGTGGTCAGTAAGGTCTCGTTATCCGGTAAGTGCAGGGTATTCATACCACCACCTCCTTGTGATTTTCTCCAGCCATCAGGTCATCTAAGCGTTCGATGAATGCCAGGGGTGGCTTAACACGCAGAACGCCACGGCTAGGCGCTTGTATGCCACGCAGAAAGACCAACATGGCACCGCCAATGTGATGGTCATAGTCGTAGTCGGGCAGGGTTTGGCGCAGATGGCGATGCAGTGCCAGCAAGTAGATACACAGCTGCATGTCGTAGCGCTTATCCAGTGCTGCTCGCGCAAGTGCGTCTTGGGTGTAAGCTGCATCAGAAGGCCCCAGCCAGTTCGACTTCCAATCAATTACGTAATATTGGCCGTTGTGCTCTGCCAGTAGGTCGATAAAGCCTTTCATCAAACCGTTGAGCTGTTGAAAACCCAGTGCTGGACGTGGCTCACCTGGAAATAGCGTCGCCTTCACCAGCTTATCGAGTACCGGAGTCTTGGCATTTACTGTGGCAAACCAAAAATCAGGTTCAGCGCGGTAATGGGTGAGCGATGCCAACACCGGGCCTTCCTCGCCTTCTGCTGCTAGTGGGGTATGTAACCACGCCGTGATACCGGCTTTTAAGGCAGGTGCATGTGCTTCCCAACCTCGTTGAGCGCAGCGCTGCAGCATACGCTGAGTAAGCTCTGGGTCACGGCTAGCGTTATCAAAACCTTCGTTCGCCAGCGTTTCTAATACGCCGTGCAAAAAGGTGCCGGGGTTAGGGCCTTTAGGAAACGCATGCAGCGAGCCCACTTCAGGCGTGCCATGGATAAGGGCGGTGCGTATCGGCTGGTGCTCTTCCGTTTCAATTTCTGCCTGAGGCGTTTCAGGGGCATTCACACCTTTCTGCTGCAGAGCCGAGTAGCTGGCAATCCACCATGGGTTGAACGCTGGGTGGCTCGGTGTTCGTGCGGTCTTTAACACAGGGGTAGTCGCCTGTACTTGGTAGCTAACCTCCTCGCTCGTGGCGGGATGGGAGGTTATATGAGCGCAGGCTTCTGCGTGTACCTGCCACGCGCTTTTAATCGACCCCAGGTCGGGAAATACCTTCCCACCACCTAATAAGTAGCCAATACCGGATTTGTCGATTTGAGCTTTTTTGCTGTTGCCATGTTTCAAGGCGGCTAACCCGATAAACGTCGCGTGGCGAGCACGGGTAAGCGCGACATATAGCAGGCGCATATCTTCAGAAAGCCGCTCATCATTAGCCGCTTCAAATTCCTCTTTCGCCTCATCTTTACTATTGGCTAACTCTAAAAACGCGTTGCCGCTTTCATCGTGGAACAGAGGTGTGCCCCATTTCCCGCTAATTTCTTTAAACGTCGCGATAAACGGCAGGGCGACAATCGGGTACTCCAGTCCTTTCGATTTGAAGATGGTCACCACCTGGATCAGGTCGGCATCACTTTCTAGGCGCAGGATTTGCTCATCGCGTTTTGGGTCTTGAATATGTTCACCGAGAACGCGAATCAGCGCCTGGTCACCGTCTAAGGTATCGCTCGCCTGTTGGGCCCATTCGGCAAGGTGCAGTAGGTTAGTTAAGCAGCGCTCCCCTTGTGGTTTAGCGAGCAGCTGCTCCGGCACACGATAATCGTGCATCAGCTGACGTAAGGCAGGCAGTACGCCCTGGCGATGCCAGCGTGCGCGATACTCAGCAAAACGTTCTTGCGTTGCTTCCCAGGCGAGCTCGTTATGGTGAAGTTCATCCAGTTGAGCAAGGCTCATTCCCAGCGTGGGCGTGGCAAGTGCTGCGCGAAGCGTCGAGACCGATTCAGGATGAGCAATGGCTTTAAGCCAGCGCCAGCAATCTTTCGCTTCTGGGGTAGCGAATACGCTGTCGCGGTCAGATAGATAAACACTAGCTAGCTGGCGTTCGCTCAATGCCGAACGGATAGCAACTGCCTCTGTGCGGTCGCGCACCAAAATAGCAATGTCGCTCGCCTGAAGTGGTCGAAACGCTTGGCCGGTAGTGTTTTCAAAGCCTGAGGCGTTTGAGGCAGCGCCGTTAAGCCAGCTGGCGATTTGATTCGCGCAGTGGCGTGCGGCCTGCGCAAGGTAGCGCTTCTTATTCACCGGTTCGTCATCTTCACCCACCCACCACGCTGTTAGCGCCGCTGCCGGCTTGCTATTCAGCACTAGCGCTTCTTTACGGCCATTCGCGCCTGCCGGTGTAAATGGCATGGGGTTTTCTTGGGTTGTTTCGTTGGCAAACCTGAAAGCTTTTCGCGTAAACGTAGTTTCGGCATGCCGAAAAAGTTGATTTACCGAGGCCACCACGTTCGTGCTTGAACGAAAGTTCGTTGCCAGGGTGTGATGACGTGGATATGTGGCAGCACGCGCCTTTAAGTACGTATAAATATCACCACCGCGAAAGCCGTAAATGGCTTGTTTGGGGTCGCCAATCAGGATCAGTGCCGACGAAGGGTCGTTCTCTTGCACCTGATAGATTGCATCAAAAATACGGTATTGCGCAGGGTCGGTATCTTGGAACTCATCGATCATTGCCACAGGGAACTGCGTGCGTAGCCTGTGTGCGAGTGCATCGCCGCCTTTGCCGCTAAGGGCATCTGCAAGGCCTTGGATCATGCCGTCAAACCCCATCTCAGCACGTTGTGAGAGCTGTTGGTTGACTCGGTTGGAGACCCATGCTTGTGCATCGGCCAGTACCAGCGGCTTCAGTTCTTTGGCTTGAGTGTGAAGAGCTGTGGAGAGCTCATGCCATAGTTCTAACGCATCATGAACCTCAAAGACGGGTAGCGTGGTGCCTTTATTCACTAACAGCTGGCTGGTGGCGAGTTTAGGAACAAACTTACACGCGGCCAGGCAACGCTTTCCCTGCCCCCAGGCGTCCAGCTCTTCTAACCAGCTGGCAAACGTTGTGTCATCGTTTTTGCCACGAAACTTATTGCCATTGAGCTTGCTGCGAAGGGTGTGCAGCGCTTGGTGTATCGCTTCTGCGTCCTGACAGTAGGCTTGCCGTGCCTTATCTTCGGCCTCATTTAGCTCTTCACGAGCGGGAAGCAGCCCACGTAGCTGTGCCTGCAGGTCTTTTTTGGGTAAGGGTTTGCCCGCAAAGCAGAGTTGAACATCATGGCGCTGTAATAACGTGCGTAAGGCACCATGTAGCGCTATTGGCGATGCGAATAACTCCATCATCACTCCGGCCATAGGAGCGTCCATGGGGTAAATGCGTGTCCGCCAATAATCAAATACAGCCTCCTGCGTTAAGGAGGTGAGGTCTTTCACTATCTCTTGATGAAACAGTTTCCCGCTATCGAAGGCATGCTCCTTGAGCATCCGCTGCGCCCAGCTGTGGATAGTAGAAATAGCGGCGTCATCCATCCACTCGGCGGCCACTTCTAACCTGCGGGCGCAGAGCGGCCAATGGGCGCGAGGATAATCGTCGCGCAGCTGCGCCAGCAGGGGGTCGCTTTGATGCAAGCCATCGTCACCCTCTGTTGCCCTAAACGCCTCTGCGGCTTGCACCAAGCGGGCACGGATGCGGTCTTTCAGCTCTTGGCTAGCGGCTTCTGTAAAAGTGACGACCAAGATATCCGGCGGCACCAGCGGCATCGTGAAGCCATTAGTGGCGAGATGGCTGTCATCATCGGGCTGCCCGTGGCCGAGCACCAAGCGCACATACAAGAGCGCAATCGTAAAGGTCTTACCCGTACCGGCACTGGCTTCAATAAGTTGGCTGCCGCGTAGGGGAAGACCCAGAGCTAATGGGGTAGAAGACGATTCCGTGGAAGGTAGCGTGGTCATTAGCGTGCCTCCTGTTCAGTATCTGGGTGCTCAGCGGTTGGATGCTCAGTGGCTGTTAGCTCGGCTACCCAGTCATAGAGGTCACGGTAAATATCCTGGCAAGAAGTCAAAAACTGCTCGTTAGATAAAAAATCTTCTAGGGTAGGTAACTCACGCACCGTTAGCGGATTGCGCCGCGAGAGCTTGTCGAACGCTTTTTCCCATTCTTCCATTAGCTTGTCGTTTTGGCATAACGCCTCTATGTCGAGTGGGTCTACGCCATCAGGTGCGTATTCAAATAGCGTAAATGCCAGTGAAGAATGCGTGGGTAATGGCGCCTGCATGGCGCTAAACCATTGACAAATTAACCTATCCAACCACTCTGCCGCCTGGGCTTTGGAAAAGCCGGGTATGGCCAAGGTACCGCTTGGTGATACCAGGTGCGTTGGTGATTCTGGGTGGGTGAGCTGTAGCGCTAGATGTGCTGGCCAGTGGCGCATGATCTGGTTCCAATGCCAGCTGTTACCTTGGTGCAGATGGCTGGAAAGTAATACGATCCGTACTGTTTCCGTCTCACTACAGAACACATTATCCAGCGTATCGCTCAGGTTGATATGCACCGGCTGAGTGTGGTCAAAAGGCGCTAGCGTGTTAGGTGTGATCTCTGCAGCGTGAGACACCGAGACCACCGGATGGGCGGCGTCAGGATAGCGATGCAGTAGTGTCTGGTAGGTGGAGAGGGTGTCAGGCAAATGCTCTAACAATGCGTGTTGCACGAGGGGGCCTACCGGTGAAGGCGGGTAGTGGCCTGCGCGCTGGCGTGTGTCGACTGTTTCTTGAAAAAGAAGATCAATGTCGGCATTTCGATCGCTGGTGAGGCGCTGGCCTAGATATTGCAATATGGCGTCGCGCTGTTGCCACTTTTCAAGAGAATCAAAGTCAAACGGTTCGTCGTCCTCACTCGTTGTGTGATCGTCACGCATGGACGTTGCTAGCCGCTGCTGAAACAGTGCACTCACGGGATCGCGCATAAAGCTGGCCAGGGCACTCAGCGTCACCGTGCTTTCTGGTTGCCATAGCGGTAGCGAGGCAGGGGCTTGCAATAATGAGGTCTCAGCAGTTGTTGAGCGGACGCCTTGCCACTCGCGGGCATACGTAAACAGTGGCGAGGTTTTATCAAAATACGCGTGACCAAAGGGCTGAAGGGGATGCTCTACGGTTAAAGTGGCCAGCAGGCTACGCCGCTGTTTTTCGCGCTCATCGGCGGATAAACGCGCTGGCGTGTCCTGCGCTGTTAGCCGCCAACCAGCGGCAATATGATCACGCAGTTGCCCCACTAGTACGCTAGGCGGCTGTTCTTGGTTGTCTTGTGCGCTAAAACCACACCAACTAATCACTAGACGCTCGCGTGCTGACAACAACGCTTCGAGGAACAAATATCGATCGTCGTCACGTCGTGAGCGGTCACCCGGACGGTAGTGTCCGCGAATGGCCATTAGGTCAAAGTCGGGTGCTTGGCTTTTACGAGGGTAGGCGCCTTCCTGCATACCCAACATATACACGTGGCGGAAGGGGATCGCGCGCATTGGCATAAGTGTCGCAAAGGTGATTCGCCCCACGATAAAGTTTTGTGCCAGCTGAGGTTCATCGATACGCGACAGCCAGCTCTCGCGTACCACGGCCAAGTTAATAGGCAGGTCCATTTGAGCGTCGTGGATCTCTTGCTGCCACGCGTCTAACGTGGTTTGCACGTGCCCTAACAGCTGTTCTTCGCGTGGAGAAGTAGGCGCTAAGAAGGTAATGATCAGTTGGCCTAATACCGCTGACCAGTCGTCCGCTGACTGTGAGGTATCCAAGCGCTCTCGATAGTCCTCAAGGGCGGAAATGAGCCGGTAAAGCGAACCGGCAATGCGTGCATCTAGGCCGGCCACTTCATCAAACGGCACAATGCCTTCCCAGTCGCTGCCAGTCTCAGCAGGGGCGCCAATGGCATACCCCATGAGCATGCGCTCAAGGCCAAATCGCCACGTATGTAACTCATCGTGCTCGGGCAGATCGAGTGAAGCGCGTTGCTGAGCATTGAGTCCCCAGCGGATATTGGTGTCACGAACCCAGCACTGAAGGGTGGGTAGGTCGCTCTCTTCAAGCCCAAAGGCATGCCGTAATGGTGGGATATCAAGGAGCTCCAACACTTCGCTGGTGCGAAAACGCCGCTGTGGTAGCGTTAATAACGTTTCGAGTGCGACTAAAAGGGGCTCTCGATGGCGGCGCTGTTGGTCGGCAAGGTGATAGGGTAGGTAGCGGCGTTCATGGGGCGAAAACTGGCCGAACACCGCTTCAATGTACGGGGCGTAGTCGTTGATGTTCGGCACCATGACGATAATATCGCGTGGCTGCAGCGTGGCATCCTCTCCAAAGGCCGCTAACAGCTGGTCGTGGAGCACTTCCAGCTCGCGCTGCGCCCCATGGCAGACCGTAAAGGTGATTGAGCGATCCGTGGCGCTCAGCGCTGGCCAGCGACTCTGGCTTTCCGCCACCGGCCGTAAATCTAAGAGGTCATCCTGTAACTGGCCCAATAAATAACGCGTATCCGGTGCGACAAAACAGTCAACGGGTTGCTGGAGCGCCGTAAAGGCGTCTTGATACTGTTCCGTCGCATCGTATTCGCTGAGCAGGTGCAGGTAATCACGCCCCTGCTTTCCCCAGGCGGCCAGCAGCGGATGCGCATGTAGATGCAGCGCTTCCGGTGTCGCGTGTAAATCGGCAGGCATGCCTTGTTTACGACGCTGTCGATGATGGCGCCGCAGTGCATCTCGCGTCTCAATAATATCGCCCCAATAGTGCTGGCAAGGATTGAGCAGACACAAAATCACTTCCGATAGCGGCGAAAGCGCGGCAAGCACTTCAATCATCTGAAGGGGCAGGGATGAAATGCCAAACACTACGATTCTGGGGGAGAGGCCTTCTGGTCGTTGAGAGAGTTCGTTCGCCGCCGTTTTAAAGCGCTGATGTATCGCGCCGCGGTGACTATGGCGAGCCTCTTCCCCCAAGCGCTCAGCAATCGTGTCTCCCAGTAAGCGCCATAGCGTGGGTTGCCATAAGTGCTCATCGTCTAACGGCTGTTGGCGTGATGCGCTATCTAAAAAAACCTGCGTGAGGATGTCATCGCCTCGCTCCCAGGCCGTTAGCCAGTCTGCGCGATAGACCTGATACTGATCAAACAGGTCGGCAATGCGTTCGGCTAACTGATAGCGCTTGCGTGTATCCGGATCCTCCTCAAGATAGCGAGCCAGTGGCTCAAAGCGGGGATCCTTTAACACGTCGGGCAATATAGTGAGGATCTGCCAACGTAGCTGGCCCTTATCAAAGGGCGAGCTTTTGGGCACGCTGTTGTCACCCGCAATGGCGTCAATCACTTGGCGGTAAGCCTGCCACTGGAAGCGCGCTGGTAGCATGACATCTGCGCCAAGGCTGATGCCTCTGCCTACTCCACCTTGCGTCTCGGCCATAGAAATCTTCAGCCATTGGGCAATGCCGTTGCTTTGTACTAGAAACGTGGTTTTCTCCAGCGGATGCAGGGGGCGGTGGGCTAGCCACGCCATCGTGACATCACGCAGATCTTCCATGCGGTTGCCCTGAAGGACAATAAGGCCTTGGGTTCGTTTTTCATGGGCATTAGGAGCAGAGTAGGCAGCCATAAGAACTTCCTTGTTAAGAAAGATTTAAACGCCAGTGTAGCGCCAAACTAAGTGTATTGAGAGTATCAGTATGTCTGAATAGTGCGACACAGAGCGTCGCACCCGTGCCGTATGCTGCTTCTTATGCAACAAAGAGGAGTGGGCATGGATACATTATTGCTGGACGATAATGGTGGCGGTGCTTTGGTAGGTGAATGTGGTAACGCGCATCAAGGTACTTGGCTAGTTGTTAAAGAGATGTATCTGCGTGCCTTGGATATCCACGATGATCCGGTGCTGGAAGTGTTGGACTTTCGCGACTGTGGCGCGCAAACACACCTGCACTTACAGCTAGACCGACTGCCTAACTTGCGCATGATCTATTTGCCTGAGCTCTCCCAGGGTGCCGTTATCCATCTGTTCTGTATGGATGTGCCGCGCTCGTTATTCATTGATGGAAACGTCACTGAGTTAGATGCGGATTGGCAAGCTGGGACGCTGCGTTTGGCGTCTCACAAGTCAGCCTACGAGAACGTGCGCCTTTTGGGTCATGATGCACACAGTGACGATCTGTATCCTTCGGCAGATAAGAAGAGTGATGGTGGTGCATTAACGTTCAATCCCAATCAATTGTCAGTCGTTCTAAACCCAAGTCTTTTGCCTGCCAGTTTACGGCTCTCAGGCGAGGGCACATGGATGCTGCCCGATGCATCTCATGTCGAACAGTGCGTTATTGATGGCCCTGCTAAAGTGAGTATAGAGAAAGCATCCGTCCTTGAAACGCTGACCATTCAGTCTAGTGGTGCCTATGACGTGGCAGGGATAAAAGCCTTAGCGACCGTAAAAGGAGCGCATAATCAATTACGTGAAACGCCGAGTTCCCGGCCTCCCTCTTCCATACGCCATGCCGCTCGCAAACACCTCACGTTACATGGGAGCGTAAAAGCACTTACCTTCGCTGACGCCTGGGATCATGTGCAGCTGCATACGCCACACTTAACAACCCTCACGCTTAGCTGGGCAAAACATGTCGCGTTACATCATTGCCGCGCCTTGACCACGGTATCTCTGCCCGATGGTGTGCCCGTAGAATGTTACGGCAGTGTTCCGCATTCACTGCTGAACCAGGCGCGCTTTTTTATCGATGAGTCGACGCTGGCGCAGTGCTTGACCCGAATAGAAGCGGGAGAGCATGAATTACTAGAGGGTGTGTTAAACGTGCTTGCACAGCGCCACACTCCCCATGGCGTATTTTACACATTAAGTACGCTGGTACGTTTGGCCAAACAAGGCATAGCGCTTAACGCGCTTTGGCAATGCCGCCGCTCTTTGAGTGGCTGGCAGCGTTCGAGTGCACGGAAGCGTAAGCGTCTATCGTTAACTCACCAAGACTATCAACGTGCTGATAAGCGTTGGACCTGGCAGCTGCCTGTGGATCGTGTTGAAGAAGGCTTTAGTGCGGATTTACACCTTTGGGCGCTTTGTATGCCTCACTGCTCTGATGCTCGGGCGTATCGCAAAACGCTGTTAAAAGAAGCACAAAAACGCGATGGTTTAGCTCATCTCTTGCGTGTGGCAACCATGGAGCAAGGCTTACCTGTCTTAGGGGAATTAGCTACGGACGTACTCGTCGCACTGTATGGCCAGGGGGAGTGGCCACGATTGTCACTACCGAATGGCCAGGCAGGCGTTGCACGCTATTTGCCACGGTTGCTACGTGCGCGAGACTTAACGCCCATGCAAACGACAGCCTTATTAAATGCTATCGCTAATCTTGCTCCATGGACATCACTACCGGCGCTGTTAGCCCATCAGCTCGCCTACAACTTAGGTCCTACTCGGGCGCTGCTGATGACGTTATCTCGCCAGTCCGATGAATGGTTTCGGTGGCGTATGCCGGGGTTTCCAAACAACCAGCATATTGCTACGGCTAAGCAACAATTGTTGCAGCTAGCACTAGTGCCTGCCTCTGGCGCGCGCACGCTAGTAAAGCAAATGGAGCAATCGGCCGTGATTCCCGAGCCTGACTGGATGGTAGATGATGGGTTTTTGGGTGACTGTTAGAAAATAATTACAGTTAATTTTGATAAGGAAGCTCTGAAAAAAACCTGGCTTCAGAGATAGTACGGTCATCATCAACGCGTTGGTGCCTCAAGCCTGTTGTGTTATTGCGCGTACCTGTAAAGGAGTAAACGAGATAAAGCATGCACTGGAAGTTCGCCAGCAACTTTGCGATTTGCTGGATGGCCACATCACGCGCACGCCAGATGGTGCGCTTAACCTTGCCACGATGCACCGAGTAAAAGGCCTTGAGTTTGATGCAGTATTCATCGCCTCTGTTAATCGATGACGGTTTCCGCTCGATGTTGTAGTGAGCGCTGCTGCAGATGCCGTTACCCGCCGTCAGCGAGAGAACGAAGTGCAGGCTTTGGTGTAGTCAGCTTAACGCACGCACGTAAGCTGGCGTTTGTGTATGGCTATGGCTATGGGCAGATGAGCGAGTGGTTTAGCCCAGATGTTAAAGCTACAGCGCTGTAGTGAACATTGGCTGAAAAACGGTTCCCTCCGCTAAATGCTGCTCGACATGGGCAGCTTCTAACATTTCTCGCTTTGATGGGTAATGCCGCAATAGCCTCTTGGCTTCCGTGCGGATGTCTTCAGCTAGGTGGTGACTTCGGCTAAGTTCGGTCAGAAATTCATGGGTTTGAATAATGGCGCGAGTGCGCTCGCTTGGGGTAGTCATAACCTTTACTCCTTATGATGAAAAGCCATCACAAGCTTATTATGACGGCTCTTGAAATGCTTGTGATGCTTCGATGTTATGGTGTCAATGAGTGCGCTAGCTGAGGCCGCCAAAAAACGTTTTGCCCAATCCGGCTAAAGCCCCACTGGCTTTTGCTACGAAACGCACGCTGCTGGTTATCTGTCATTGCACTCTGCCCATCTGCATCACGAATGTAGCGAGCCAGTGTCATGGCGGCTGGCTGGCCATAACGCGCACCCGGGGAGGCGCATGTCCAGATATGGCGTAAGGTCATCGCAATATCAGGTTCATGTTGGTCTAAGTAGGCAAGGCCATAGGCACACGCTTCTAGCGTAAACGCATCGTGGCTACAGAGCTTCCACGCCGCGTTGGGCTTGCCTTTCGAGTCGTATGTATACGTCTTACCAATATCGTGCAACAGCCCCGCTACAAAGCACGTTTCCTGCATCAGGCGCTGCATAGCTGGCTCATTTAAGCGCAGCATGGCAACAGCATTATTCGCGACGTTCAGCGAATGCTCTAGCAGCCCACCTGGATAGGCGTGGTGGTAGGTCACGCTGGCGGGTGCATTCAGAAACGCCTCGATACGGTCCTTACGTTCCAATACCCGTGTTAAAAAACTGCGTAAGTGCTCCGATTGCAGAGACTGTACGGTCTTCACTAATTGATCGAAAACCGCTGGTGCGGGGGCGTACACACGTGGTAGCGATTGTAGCGTGTCCAGTGAGTGGACTTCCTCACGGGTCGCCTTGCGGAACTCATCAAGTAGGAATTGGCCCGATAAGCACTTTACTCCTGATGCAGTAACAAAATCCAAATGGCCAATGCGCTCAGGTACGTGTGTCTTGGCCAAATTCAGCATTGCGATACGATCACCTTCGCAGTCGCTTAGCCGAAGTTTTAGAAAAGGCGTTTTTGCATTGTCGAACTCCACCACGCGCCCCGTAAGGCGATAAGTGCCCGTAAAAGTGCGAGACAGGTGTGCTGGAGCTTGTTGATTAGGCCGTTTCATGGCGGTGCTCCTTCTCGGGCTTGGTGGATGTGGTATTGCCTAATAAACGCTCGAAGGCTGAGCCGTCCATACGCGTGGCATTAGGCACATAGCGCGAATAGACCTTAAACAGCATCTCGGTTGAACTGTGGCCTAACATGCGCGCTACCCACTCTGGGTTCTCACCCGAGGCTAGAAACAGCGTTGCGGCCGTATGGCGCGTTTGGTACGGGCGGCGTTTGGTAAGCCCCAGTGACCGCAGTAGGGGATACCACACGCGTTTCGTCACGTTGTTGTGATCAAGCGGCTGCCCCAGTTGATTGCAGAACACGTACTGGCTCATACGCCCAGTTGCGGCGTACTGCGTTTTTAAGGCGTCATATACCTGCCCAAACATGGGGATTTCACGCTGGGAACCATCGGTCTTGGTGTATTCCGTTTCGCCATTTATCAATGTCTCGCGC
>Ga0208315_1000973_pt1 | contig 16437 bp, 9 predicted proteins | sample MalvireepMed_215_FD_184239 | JGI IMG/M metagenome (GOLD analysis project Ga0208315, IMG submission 184239) | Marine viral communities from the Global Malaspina Expedition - Malaspina viral metaG DeepMed_215 (SPAdes) (version 2) | ecosystem: Environmental > Aquatic > Marine > Oceanic | place... | reverse complement strand
GGCCAACAAATAAGGCAAGCGCCCAACGTGGTCGATATGCACATGGGTAATCACTAACGCATCGATAGTTTTAATATCAAAATCGATGGTTAACTGCTTAAACTCATCCTGCTCGGCATCTTCACCCTGGAAAAGTCCGCAATCAATTAACAGCGAATGGTGATCACCATAAAGAAGTTGATGACAACTACCTGTTACGCCGCTAGCGCCTCCGCGGTGTACAAGCTGAGAAAGAGGTTCTAAAGAAGCAGCTAACGACATGTTTAGTACCTTATTACCAAACAGGATACTAATAAAAGTACCACCATCCGCTACAACAAAGCCAATTTTTATTAGCCAACTCGGTCAGCAAGTGATAGACAGCTAAGATTTTACCCTGCCGGTAGCGCTCTGGCAGCTTCAGGGGGGGTTATGCAGCGTTTCCCTAAGCAAAAGCCCAAAAACGTGCAGCCACATACATTAAGAGCGGCACGGTAAAGGTTGCCACTATGATAGCGAAAATACCCTCTACTGGGCTGATGGCTAGCAATGCCGCCAACACGCTATTATTTAAAGCAAAGCCGCCTAATGCTAATAAAAAGAATCGATGTGCACGACCATCCTTACGAAAAGTAAAGCGTCTATGTCCCCAAAAAGAGACCTGAAAAGCGACCACAAATGCCAATAAATTGGCCAGAAAAGGAGAAATAGTTGGCCAAATAATAAATGCAATCGCCGCTACCGAAAGGTGGACCAGCGTTGCTATAGCCCCCACTCCTCCAAAGCGGGCCAACATGCCTGCTTCCCCCATCAACCTTTTCATACGTCTTTCCCCTCCTGAGCAGATAATTCAGCAGAGGTAGTCGTACTCACATTTTCTGCAAACGTATTTTGTTCAGCAACAATATAAAGCGGACGTTTTTTTGCTTCCAGGAATAATCGACCTACGTACTCTCCCAGCACACCTATTGAGAGCATTTGCATACCACCAAAGAACAGCACAGCAGACATTACCGATGCATAACCAGGCGTATCAACACCTAACAGCAACGTTTTAGTTACGATAACTAAAATATAAAAAAACGCCAACAACGCCACGGCACCGCCAATATAACTCCATACCCGCAGTGGCCATGTCGAAAACCCAACCACGCCATCTAATGCAAAGTTCCAGAGTTTCCAATAATTAAAACGGCTTTCGCCAATAAGACGCACAGGCTGCTTATAGGGAACACCAATAGAGCGAAAGCCTACCCAAGAGTACAAGCCTTTCATAAAACGATTGCGCTCAGGCAGCTGTTTCATTGCCTCCACAACTTTACGATCAAGTAACCGGAAATCACCGGCACTGGGTGGAATTTCCGTGTGTGCGACACGATTAAACAAACGATAAAAAAGCCCCGACGTGGTTTTTTTGGCGGCTGTTTCACCATTGTCCTCATGGCGTACCCCGTACACCATGTCATAACCCTCTTCCTGCCAGTAATGCACGAACTCTAAAATGACTTCTGGTGGATGCTGAAGATCAACATCAATTGGCACGACCGCTTCACCACGGGCGTGTTCAATGCCCGCCGTCATGGCAACTTCCTTACCAAAATTACGTGAAAATGACAGATACCGAATACGTTTATCGCGGTCAGCAGCAGCTTTTAACCGTTCCAACGTTGTATCTTTAGAGCCATCATCAACAAATAACACTTCTAACGCGGGAACTTTATGCTCCAATGCGCTAAAAACAGCCTCAAGAAATGGAGCAATATTGTCTTCCTCGTTCATGACGGGCACAACTAAACTCAGCATCCACTGCTCACTGTGGGCGGTATGCTCCTTAGCTTGGGAGCCTAGGGAGTGCATTGTCTCTTGCATTGTATTACTCACTTTCGTTAAGAGGGCTAGCCAGCTTCCAAGCTACCGTAATAGGTTCAAAAAACTGACATTTCATATTATCTATACGACACACCGTATCAGCCCAGGCAGGAGAGGTTAAAACATACACCGCATCCTCAGATACCACTCCCACCTCAAGACGCTGACGCTCCGCTCGCGTTGCCTGCTCAATGGTATTGGGTGTCACGCGCGCCAAGTGCGCCACATTTATCGTCATATCATGCTTTGCGGCAAGCCAAGTGTAAGGGCGCAAATCTGCTAAATTCTCTACGGGTAACGCTATGATTTGCTCTCTGGTGCTCCAAAGCTCATTCAGCTCCTCAGCTTGCAGGACTGCATAAGGGAGATGCCCCCCAGCGGTTTCATTCACCCGAGCTTCCAGGCGGTCATGCACTGACTGATGCCAGCCATGAAGATCCCCCCACTGCAACAGAACAAGTACAGCCATTACCCATGTCTGCCGTTTTGGTGCCCATGTTTTCGACAGTAGCACCACACTAGCCACCAGCAGCACATACAACAGAGGCCAAGCCAAGCGGCCACTTGAGCGCAGAATATCTGAAAACGGCCAAAGCAAATGGCCAAAGTTGAGCTCATAGACGCGATAGCCCAAGACGACCCGGTCGCTTAGCGCAAACACAAACATGCCCAGCGTTAAAAGCAATAACCAAGGGAGCGTAGTAGGCCACTGCTGCAAAGAATCACGCCACCCTAAGCGGCTTATCATCATACCACCTAGCAACAATAGCCCCACGCCACCCAGCCCAGCGTAGGCTTGCCCTTCATACTGTCCTGCTACCGGCGTTTCCCAACCAGGGAAAAAGTAAGAGAGAGAGACAAGATTACCACCTTCGATAAACCATGCCTGAGAAAACGGGTTAAAAAAGGTCAATATTTCAGCAGAAAAAACACCGTAACCACCGCCAGCGCCACCATCACCGCCATAGTGAAAATACCCAGCGGCCCACATTAATAGCACAACGCAAAGCGGTGTCAGGAAAGCAGAGAGAATACCGCAACGAAGATCAAAAGGCTGACGCCATGCACGCTTCACCCATACCGCGCGCAGCCACCAGCCGGCCCACAGCACGCCAACCATAAAAAACAAATAGAAGTGCACTAATACCGCCGCAGCCAACAACACCACCCAGCGAAACACCGCTGACCAACGTAACTGAGCGTGAAACAGGACTAACCAAAGGCCAAGCAAAATTAACCAATGCGAGCTAAGCGCCTCATGTCCGTGCGCTCCCAAGCCCCGCATAGTTGCCATAGGTAGAGAAGCGAACAGCACACCACCCAAACAGGCAGCCCATTGAGCAACACCGCTACGCTGCAGCAGCGCACAAGCAACACCCGCGTTGAGCATTAAATTCACCAGCATCACCAGCCCCAAATACTGGAAGGGGTCAGGCAACCAAGTATGGAAAAGCTTTAATGGCAGCGCAATCAGTGGAATGGAGTCAGTGTAAACAATGCTGGTGCCCACTTCACTGGCTAAATTGCTCATCGCTCCTAATGGCCACTGCCACTCATCACGGCGAAAAAAATGCCACCCCATATAGTGCTGAAGCGGGTCATTCTCATATAAAAGCCACGTCACATTACGTGGATCTATTAACTCACCGTACAAATAAAACGCCAGCCACCCGCCCATGGCGGCAGACAAAACGATAGGCAACCACCGGTACGGTCTATCAGAAATATACGACTCAGCAGTGGTAGGCATTAAAAAGCGCGACCTTCTCATCTAAACTCCATCTTCATCGCCTCTCGGCGTTTAAGAAGGGCGCATTCTACCGGCCCCTTAAAACATCGCAAAACGTAGCTACCTGCCAAGCTCATGCTTAAAGCAGGCACACCCCAAACTGCTTTACCACACCATAGCGACGGCATTCAGGCTTTTGTGCATCATCGCGTAGGATTACCACATCACCTCTCTGTGCATTGTGATAACCCGAGCGTTTCTCTACCGCCTCAGGCGTAAGCCGAGCCCCATGAGCCACACGAATATCACGAGCGCCCTGCTGTACTAGCAAATAATCCAATAAACGCTGCTCTTCCAGCTCGAAAAAACCTACCTGCTTAAAGACCCGGCCCGACCACGGCTGCTGCCCAAGCACGTCGGCAACCACTTCCCCCTGGGCAGCTGCACTTGCCTGCCAATCCACAGGCGGGCTTAAATTTCCCGCGTGGCGAGCATCAGCCAACTGCAGCACAACAGCCACTAAACTCACTGACCACCAAACGGACTTGGGTAACCGCAAACACCATGCTGACCACCAAATTGCAACCACTATCACAACAGTAAACGCTAACGGAGCAGCAAAGCGCCCAGTTACCCGAAAACTCTCATAGAGGGGAAGAAAAATACTAGGGATATCCACCCGTAACCACACATGTCCCGCCATGCGTAGGTCAAACGACATAGCAAAAAGCAGGAGTCCACTGGCAGCCAGTAACATTGACCACCAGCGATAACACGCAGCAGTATCGCCAAACAAAGCTGTTGGTGATAAACAGCGCTGCCACACCGTCATCACTACACAAGCGAATACCAACCACCATACCCCTGTACCCAGGTATAAAATGGCATCGCCCTGAGTAGGCTCATGAATATCATAAAGGTTACCCGCCACTCCCCAGCCTAACGACTTAGTGAAAGCAGCGAGGTCAACGCCATAGGCCTTGGCTCCCCCCATTGGGGTGCTTTCCGCCTGAAGCGCCCCAACAGCGTATAACAACAAGAGAGGTAAGATGATGACCCACGCCATCGCCCACCAGCGCCGAGTCATCACTAGCCCTACTAGAATGATCAAAGCAGCCATCGCCCCCAAATAGGCATGGCTCCACACGGCCACTCCCAGTGCCAGCAGAAATTCCCAACGGCGCCACCAAGAGACCGACTGGCGCACCAAAGGCACCGCACACATCGCCCAAAGCACCACCCAATACGAGCCCAAAGCAATATGCTGCGCACCTATTAAGCGCACCATCACAATAAGGTTAAACGTCAGCAACAGTACCGCCAGCCACCGACCAGCCGGTGTGGGGTGCAAGGTGCCTACCAACCGCCAAGCCATGACAGGCCACAGCACCATATTGATAACCACCAGCCAGTGCAGAGAGAGCGCAATGCCGGTCAGTTGATAAATACCTTTAGCGATAAAAGCAAACCAGGGCGCACCATCGCTAAAAAAGAGATTAACCCCTCCGAACCCAGGGTTTTCACCTAGCGGCCAATGCCACGGGGCACGAATAAATAACTCGAAGGCTGCCGCAGCGTTTGGATAGTCCGTATCGATCATCAGTGCCCCATTAAGAACCCCTAGAGGGCTCCCAATGACCACCCATACACTCATAATTCCTAATAGGCCTGCTGCGAAGTACCCCAACAAGCGAATACGCAATGCCGGAGGCATATTGAGAAAGTGTTGCCAACGAACCATAGCAGCCTCAAAGATCAAAAATGCACGCCAGTCTACTGATAACACTACGCCACGTAATGCCATTTTTTCTTTGAACTGCCTAAAAAGACAAAAAGAGGTGCCCATTAGCACCTCTCTTGCGCGCAGTAGCCTGGTAAGGATAAACCATTACTTAACTATCGAAGTCGAATGTAAACTCATCATCATCATTCCCAAACACAGTATCCAAATCCTCAGGAACAGCCGCAGTTCCAGGGTTCAAGCGAGCGAGACGACTGAGCAAATGAGCTTGCTGCAGAGAAAGATTCAGTGCATATGCCAACGGTAGCGCCTGTGCGCTACGCAGATTGAGGAACGCTTGGTCGTCCAACTTAGCCAATGCGGTCTCATCAACCATGTGCAACCCAGGGATACGCATCCCCAATGATGCCAATAAATGTTCTGGCCAGGGGACAATCAATTGCGCTGTGTCTAAAGCTGCCAGTGCTTTTTGAGTGGCCCGGTGTTTACCATGATTAGCCTTCAATACATCTAAAACCGCCTGAAGAGAGTGCGAGGGACTGCCATGATTATCGAAAAAAGGCTCGGCCCCTGGGGTGTTCAAATCATCAGCCAATAAGCCACTGTCACGATCAAAGGTCACCACACCTTTTTCCCCAACATTAACCACAGAAAAAGGCCAAGTAGCCAATGACTGGGGCCGATATTGGCCTAACCATTTGCCATCTTTGATAAATAAATTGTGATTAGGTTGTAAGCTTGCCACGCCCACTAACTTCCATTCGCGCCCTTCTTTTACTAACGCCAATGGCATTGCCGAAGCCGCTTTGGCAAGCTCACCTGCATGCAAAGGAACCAGAGCATTGTGAGCAGCAAAATGAACGTCCTGAGGAGGTAGCCAAGCTAATCCCTCACACTCTTTTGGACTAATCGCTAAGTAGTTCGGCATATACACTCCATAAATTATGACCGGTGCCATTATCGCAAACCATGATCAGAAGGCACAGACAAAACTCAAGTAAATCCCCGCTGGCGACCCAATACCAAAAAATCAAAAAAAATATTAAAAATCAATTAGATAAACCAAGCCAATCAAAAGCCATGCATAGAAATTACCAACAGATAAAAGCTAATTATAATTTATGATCTATTTCAAAGCCTTTGGCTATCGGAATGAGCACACCACGAAAGCTAAGTCAATATTGCTTTTATTTTCCAATCCATTACATTACTCCGCGTCATCCCAATCAGACTCGCCTCGACAAGAAGCGCTTTTGTTTACACAAAAGTATGTTTGTACAAGGCTCCACTCACAGAAAGACACACGATAAATACAAAAAACATAGACACAAAAACAGATAGATATAAAAACAGTGTCATAGCCTACCTCTGGCGCACATATTTGTAAGCACTCACTTACTGAAACTAATGAAAAGCAAGGCAAAAAAATCATGACGTTAGACGAAAATATTCAGCTGCTCTACATCACTTACTTCAATCGTGCGGCAGACCAACAGGGGCTTGCATACTGGAAAGAGCAGTTGCAAGAGGGAGCCAGCATTGATGCGTTACATCAAGCATTTGCGAATCCTGACGTACAAGAAGTCAAAGACCTTTACAGCACTGTCTCCAGCTCAGAAAGCTACATCAGTACGGTTTACCGCAACTTGCTCAACCGTGAACCGGACCCCAGCGGCTTAGACTATTGGAATGGACGACTACAGCAGTTAATGGAACAAGGCACTCCGCTCGAAAGCGCAGGGCTTTCCATATTGGCCGCTTTTATGAATGCCGCAGGTGGCGTGCAAGGCGTTGATGCCAGCACATTGACAGCTAAGCTGGCCATTGCCGAAACCATTACCGAAACCACTCGCGAAACACCTGAAAAAATTCTTGAGCTATCGCAGCAATACCTCACCACATCTGACCTGCACCAACTAAGCGACGCAGAGTTAGTAGATCTTACCCAACAAATTAAAAGCCTGGCTCAAAGCTCTCCGAATGATTCCTCAAGCTCTGATACAACGCCGCCAAAAATGATATCAGCGGACGTTCTGGAAAATGGCGAAACCATTGTTATCACCTATTCCGAAGCGCTCACTGGCTCACCAGCAGCCAACAGCTTTAGCCTAGACGGCCTAGCAAATGTCACAAACGTAACGCTTGAAGGCAAACGACTAGAGCTGTCACTCGACCGCCCCATCGCCTCCGGTACAAGCCTGAGCATTCGCTATACAGAAGAAGCATCTGCTGCTGCACTGGCCGACAACGCCAGCAATAAAGCACTGGCTCAGCTGCTTGAAGCAAACATCACCAATAACTCCGTAATAGAGCCAGAAGATAGCATTAGCGGTACTGCACAAGACGGCTACCTCCGCGGTGCCACTGTCTTTATGGATTTGGATGGAGATGGTGAAAAAGATGCGGATGAACCGCAAGCCATTACCGACTACGAAGGCAACTTTACTTTGATAGGTGGTAAAGGCGGCCCCATTATTGTTTATGGCGGCACTGATATCAGCACCGGCCTGGCAAACATAGGCATCTTCAAAGCCCCACCTGGCGCTACCATTGTCAACCCGCTCACAACGCTTATTGCGGAAATGGCAGGGGACACGCCGACCGATGAAAGCATTGCGGAAGCCCAAACCAAAGTTATCAAGGCTCTTGGCTTATCTGAAGGCGCAAACCTACTTTCCAACGACCCTATAGCCACAGCGCTCTCTACAACAGCGAGCAGCGAAGAAAAGCAGGTAGCCCTAGGGGTTCAAGCTGCATCTATACAAGTTGCTAACCTAATTTCGGCCACATCCAGCCTTTTAACAAAAGATGGGGATGACAGTGCAGCAACGGCTAAAAGTGCGGCCACCACTATTGCTAATATTCTGAATGACAGTTCAGACAGCGTAGACCTCTCTGATAGCACTACAATCACAAATGTTTTTAAACAAACAGCCACTGCGACTAACAAAACTACCGAAACAGTAGAGAGCGGCTCAGCGGCTGCCTCCTTATCCAACCTCAACGCACGTGTTAAAACGGCCGTATCCGACACCAGCAAAGCCCCTGAAGATGCCCTAAAAGAGGCAGTAAAAGCACAGTCAGTCGCCCAAGGCTCACTAGCAGACAAACTAAAATCAGGCGAAACTTTCTCAGACGACGCTATCGAGCAAGCAGTGAACGCCGCAGAACCCAAAGAACTGCTGCCTGACTTAAAACAGGATGAAGCCCCCTTTATTATCAGTTCTAGACCTGCCGATGACACCGCCAATGTATCTCCCCAGGCCAAGCTGCTGTTCACCTTTAACGAGCCGGTTCTAGCCAACGCAGAGGGCACCATTAGCCTGCACCCTGCAGAAGGAGAGCCCCTGATATTCAACGTCACTGACAGTGAACACGTGACGGTTGTGGGCAACAAGGTTTGGCTAAACCCACGTATGAACCTTGATGTTGACACGAAGTATCACGTGACTATCAGCGCTGACGCATTTGTAGATCAAGACGGCGAGGCATTTGCCGGTATCAGCGATAGCCAAGAACTCAACTTCGCCACCAGTGACAAAAGCACGATTGTCGGCACCGAAGACAGCGATTACCTCACCGGCACTGTAGGCAACGACACAATTCACGGCCTTGCAGGTGATGACTATATTGAAGGTGGCCCAGGTAACGACACCCTATTAGGCGGAGATGGTGATGATTACCTACACGACACCCAAGGCGTTAACATCCTAAATGGCGGTGCGGGCAACGACGAACTACGTGGCCACCTTGGCGATACGTTTATTGGTGGGTCAGGTGAAGATATCTTCGCCCTTCAGCCTTACAAAAGTGGCGCCCACCCTAGCCAAGCTGATTGGCAACCTGCCATTTTTGAGGACTTTACCCCTGGTGAAGATACGCTAGATTTAAACGATATTTTGCTTAGCCTGCCAAATTATACGGGTGGCAACCCGTTCGACTTAGGCCTACTCAGCTTAACGAATGACGCAAGTGGTAACGCAATACTAAACACTAAATTGGGGTACTACGACTATGACTACGACAATGAGAGTCCAGTAGCCCTCATCGAATTTAAAGGGCTAACCCCTGAGCAGCTGAGCGCCAACGACTTCTCACCTTCAGGCGTTGCACCAGACGGCAAACCAGCGCCAGGTGAAACAATAACGGTTAGCGGCGATGCATTAGGAAGCGTTGGTGATGACGTTATCACTATCGCAGATAGCAGCCGCTGGAACTATGTCAACGCGGGGCCCGGCGATGACGTGGTTCATGGCAGCATATTTAGCGACGATATTAACGGTGGTCTAGGCGATGATAAGCTATACGGCGGCGCTGGTGATGATTACTTGTATGATATTGATGGCCGCAATGAACTTAACGGCGGGGACGGAGACGATTTTCTCTCCATTGCCGAAGGCAATACCCTGACCGGGGGCAGCGGACGAGACACCTTCCATTTGTCGTTATACACGCATTACACTGGCGAATCTGGTCCTTTACCTGAAGACGTAGCGGTTATAACTGATTTCGACGTCAACGAAGATATCATAGATCTCAACTTACTTGTCGGCGGTTATTCCTCTTTAGAAAACTACACTGGCGGCAACCCCTTTAGCGAAGCGCTAGGGTTTATGCGTCTAATCGACAAAGACGATGAAAGCGGAACCTGGCTTGAAGTTTCCCATGAAGGCGGTGGTCATAATTACCAGCCCCTGCTATTCCTAGAGGGCGTAAAAGCCGACGACTTTACCGCCGACAACTTCCTTCCAAAGGGTCTGGACCCCACCGGTGCTGACGAAACAGGCATGGTTATTACCGGTACCGACCAAGACGACTACCTCGAAGGCGGAGTAGGCGACGATACACTTAAAGGCCTAGGGGGTAACGACCATCTACTGGGCGGCGCTGGCAACGACACGCTAGTAGGCGGCGACGGCAACGACTTGCTAGAAGACTTGATTGGCACCAATCACTTCGACGGTGGTGCAGGTGATGACACGCTAGTAGGCAGCCGAGGTGATACCTTTATTGGCGGTGAAGGTAGCGACACGTTCCTGATTGAGCTTTTCAACTGGCGTGGCGAAATGGGAGACAACCCAGCCATTATCGAAGATTTTGAAACAGACCGCGATGTTATCGATTTCTCGCTAATCGTTCACGAAGATGATGATGGCAATAGCTATTCTAGCTTCATTGATTACACTGGTGGCAACCCGTTCGACCCTGAACTAGGGTTCCTTGCACTGGAACGAGTGGGGGATGACACCCAGATCAATGTCGACCTTGATGGTGTTATGGGTCAAAGCTACGAAATGACGCCTTTTATCACGCTCATTGGGGTCAGTGTTAACGACCTAACCTCAACAAACTTTCTACCTGAACTTGAACTGGTAGTAAGCGGTGGAACGGGGGGCTAACGCCACCTGCATTATTAAAGCGCTGGCAGTGTTGCCAGCGCTTTAACTTCCGTTTCCACCACGCGCCTTGTGAACACTTACTACTATACTAACGGCTTAAAGGCCCCTTACTGTGGCTCACGTTGTAACGCCAGCGTCATGCCATCTACCGCAATGCACACCACCCCCTCTACTTCGCAGGCGGTTTCAATAAGCGTAGGCGCCGTTAACGCATAAAGTACGTTTGGTTCGATAATACCCGCCTCCAACGCCCTCCGCTGCTCGCTAGCGGCTGCATAGAGCAAACCCGGGTTAGTACGCGCAAAATAAGCCACATTGCTAACTACGTTATAGCGTGCGGCCAACCAGCTAATAGCGTTGACACGGTGCCAGTCGTCCCCTGGTAAAAAGCGAATTTCGTGGCTACTTTCAAGCAATGTCACCACCTCAGGATCCTCTCGCCACGCAAACGGCCGCACGACAGGCATACCAGGTGCCAATTCAATCATTTGTTGCCTCACATAACGCTGCCACTGAGAAACATCCCAGGCCTGAAGTAACAGCACCCCTACTAACAGTGGCCCCAGCCAGCGCAACGGCATACGCCGTACAAGCACAAGTAGAGATAGTAGCAACAAGCCATAGAGCAGCGGCCAGGCCATGCGGCCCGCCGAGCGTAATCTGTGTGTCAACACCTCTATCCATGAGGGGTAGGGCAACGATATTGTCCACTGTCCAACCACGACCTGATCACTCAAGGCAAAAATAAACAGCCCACATAGCGGAAGCAGCAGCCAGCATTCACGCCAAGTCATTGGCCACACACGCCCTGCCGTCATCACCCCCAATGCCGCAGCCCACAACACCCACACCCCAGCCCCAGCGTACGCAAACCCCTCATATTGACCTGCGATAGGGGTATGCCAACCGCGGAAAAGCCGGGATACACCAGCGAAGCTATCCCCTTGAAAGAACTGGCCAGCGCTGCCTGGATTAAAAAAGCTCAAAAGCTCCGTAGAATAAAGGCCAAAGCCCATTTCGCCTTCTACCACCAGCGCAAACTCAAAATAACCCGCCACATACATTCCCGCTAACACTGCAACTATGCTCAACGGCGCTATGGCGGCCAATAACATGACATGGCTGCGACAGTTCCTATGGCGCCACAAAGCAGCCAGCCACCAAGCAGACCAAAGCACACCAACCATAAAAAACAGATAAAAGTGCACCAGTACCGCGATGAGCAACAGAGCCAACCAACGTATGGCATGCGCAGTATTCACGCTGGGCATTAACACAAACCACATAGCCGTTAATACCAGCCAATGGCTCGATAGCGCTTCGTGCCCTAAAGCGCCGGGACCGCGCATGGTTATCATGGGCAACGACACTACCAATAGGCTACCCGCAAATGCCACCAGACGGTTGGTACCGGCCCAGCGCAAAAGCCCTGCTGCTACTGCACCATTCAACGCCAAATTCACCAACATTACCGGCGCAATATACTGAAAAGGGTCTGGCAACCACGCGTGCAGTAATTTAAGCGGAATCGCAATCAACGGCATTGAATCGGTATAAACAATGGAGGCCCCCACCTGGCTACCCAGCGTAGGTAATGCCCCCAACGGCCATCGCCACTCATCCCTGCGAAACATATCCCAGCCGCTGAAATGCTGCAGGCTATCGCCTTCTTCCAGCAGCCACTCCACATGGCGGGGGTCTAACGCAGGGCCATAAATCCATAACGCTAATGCAATGCCTGGCAGGGCTGCCAGCAGCAGTAACACCGGGTCAAACACACCACGCTCAACGCCTACCCAGGGGGCATGGCTCCGCGCCTCGGTGTTTATTAAACAAGCTTTAGTGCATACATCACGCGGACGGAACATGAATGAGCTCTTACAAAAGACTAAAAAAAGTGGCCTTAAAAAAGGCCACTCTGCGCTTATTAACTATTTTTAAATTCAACTATCAAAATCAAACGTCAGCTCGTCGTCACCCTCACCAAACAGTTCATCTAAATTCTCCGGCGCGGCCACACTGCCAGGGTTCAGGCGCGCCAATCGTGTTAATAAATGCGTTTGCTGTAGCGATAAATTAAGCGCATAAGCAATTGGCAGCGCCTGGGCTTTACGCAGCGTTAAGAAAGCATCGCTCTCCAGCTGGGCCAGCGCCTGCTCATTAATCATGTGCAAGCCTTTTACTTGCATACCTAGAGAGGTTATTAAGTTTTCCGGCCATGGCGTAATAACCCCAGCCGTATTCAGGGCTGCCAGAGCACGCTGGGTAGCTTGCTGCTTGGCATGGTTCTCCTTAAGAATGGCCAGCACCGCTTGCAGTGCAGGGGCAGGTTCACCATGGCTATCGAAGAAAGGTGCTGCGCCGGGTTCATCAACAGAAGCGGCTAATACCCCGCTCTCACGGTCTAGGGCCATAATGCCTTTCTCGCCCACATTAATGACGACAAACGGCCAGGTTTTTAGCGCTTGGGGCTGATAATTGCCTACCCATTTACCCTCTTTAATAAATAAGTTGTGGTTGGGTTGAAAACCAGCCACGCCCACCAGCTTCCACTCACGCCCTTCCCGAACAAGCGCTAACGGCATAGAAGAAGCCGCCTTGGCTAGCTCCCCCGCATGCAGCGGTACCAGTGGTTGCGTCGCCATAAAGCTAACATCGCTGGGAGGATGCCACGCCAGCCCTTGGCACTCTTTCGGGCTAATCGCAAGATACTGGGTCATACACACTCCATAAAAACACACAAACTAATTTCAAGGACTCATTCCAAGAGTTGGTGCCACCCACTCGATGTCACCAACCCAATACGACAGCCGAAGAATGGCTCACACTAGCCAGGGATCATAAACAATCCCGTCACCAATAAGCTCGGCAGCGTTAGCTTGGTTTTCTGGACTTTCGCTAAAGTTAGCCAGCAGTTTCTCGCGGCTCATCCCCTGTTCAAGCTCATTCAACCAATAGGTATATCCACCCGCGTCTGGCTGACGCGCCAACACATTGGTGTAGAGCGCATCAATAAATCCAGTATCGTCTACGCCTGCGCCGTAGCGCTGAGTGAATTCATCGCTATCTAGAAACGAGGCCGCCACTTCAATAAGCGATGCGCCTTGGTCCATCGCATGGATCCAGTAGCCTAGCCCTTCCTCATCAGGCTCGCGACCGAAAGCTGCCTTATAGATGCGGTAAGCCTGGCCCGCCCCCAGCTCGATATCTAACGCGACGGCCTGATCGTTAAAAATGACACGCTCAACCGAATCCAGCTCGAAATACCGTTGCTCGCGACCATCCGCCAGATAAAAAGCCACCTCATCACCCGAAGCCAACTCACGTGCACGACTATGCATCTCGTTAAGTACCAGTGAATCCGTGCCGTCCCCACCCTGGAAAATAATCAGCTCCCAAGGTGCCATCGCGTTGACATCCACATGCAACTGATCATCGCCCCAGCTGGTCGCAATCGTGCGCGCGTACTCCAGAGGTGGTGCAGCGGTGAGCGTAAGCACATCGTCGCGAGCGCTGCCGATGATGTAATAGTTATCGGTTTCAAGCGAGCGCACCACGGGGCTATCGGTGTCGCTGACATGGTTCCCATACAGGTGCTGAAGGGCCAGAAGATCAAATGGGCCAAATTCACTCACCGGCCCGCTACCCGGCTCATAATTGTAGGACATAACGGTGTTGCCCGTATGATCCAGCTCCTCTGGCAGAAAAGGCCCCTCTTCGTGGTCAAAATACTTACCCGGATGCTTCAAACTAAGCGCATGACCCACTTCATGAAGCATCACATCTCGAAAAGCATCACCCGCAGGGTCACCTTGAAAGATAGGCTGCGAATGGTTAAGAAACACAATAGGCTCCAATCCGCCTGGCGTTTGATAGCTCACATAGCCCGCCTCGGCGGCTTCCGCTCCTTGGCCATAAATACCCGAGCTTGTACCAAAGCGCATCATGGCAGGCTCATTCGCCCCCACCTCACGAAAACGAACGCCCACCGCATCAAACTCACTTGCGAGTACATTACGCACCACATCACGCTGGGCTGAGCTCATTGGCGTAAAGTCATGCACTGCACCGCTTATCGCCGTTTGGCCTGCAGGGGCGTTTAAGTTCTCCATAAACCGATAGCTAATCGTCAGCGATGACTCCGAAGGCAAGCCAACGGCCAACCCAACATCGTCATGCAACAACGCATCAATGCGAATATCCCCGGTCATTTATATTCCCTTTTATTTTTTAATAGACGACCCAACGTTCTACCCCAAGGCCAAATAAGGGGTGTTATCTTACGTCACCTGAGCAAGCAAGGCGATCTGAGGTCGAGGTTAAGGTACTATCTAGAGATGGCATAAGAGTGAGGCGCGGCGCTCTTGGGCGCTGCATGGTTCGCGCCTCACATGAAGCAGTAGCGCTTACAAGACTTCTGGTGCAGGAGCCGCTACTGATGCGATTGCCACATCAAAATTAGTCGCGACAATGCCTAGCAGTTCAATAAATCCAGAGTCTTCAAGATGTTGACTTGGTTTAGAGAACACAACGCCCTCTTCGGCCGCTGCGCTCAACAAGTCAGCAAGTTCATAACTTGCTTCAGACGTCGCAACGTCCAAGCTGGGTATTTGATTAGCTAAATTTTCTATACCCACCAGATGCGCATAATTGCCTTCGCCAAATGACAGCACATCGGAGGTCATGCCGTTTGAGGTTGACCCAACCACATCGAAAAGCACAAGGAAAGAATCCGCCTCGCCATTGTTCGAGGTATCAAACCCGATAGTGAAGGTGAACATTTCATCAACGTCTGATTCGAAAAGCTTATAGTAGCTTGTCTGGTTGGATGAAATAGCGATCGTTTCCACTTTATCTAACAAAGGCCCTGCTTCAATGGAGGCAGCACCTGAGCCATCAAACTCGCCTTTTTCATACTCGTAAAGATTTTCAAGCTGACTAACGGAAAAATAATCCCCCCCAATATCAAACATCACTGTGTCTGCTTGCCCAGATGTGCCTAACTGAAAGCCATGAACCCGAATTTCTTCAAACTCTTTTGATAAATCAATAACAATGGTGCTAGACCCACTATCATTATAGAAGCCGTACTCATCGCCTACGATCATCTCTTTTAGCTGATAGCTGCCCTCCCCGTCACTCGGTATAACACCGCCCACGTAAAGATCAGATGCTTGCTTTACCACAAAAAAGTCTGAAACTTTGAGAGTGCTATCTGCTAAAAACACCTCGGCTAGAGAGTAATTACCCCAACGACCCTCTGAGTAATAAAGAGGGCTGAATTCAGTTTGGTAAAATATTTTACCAATGATAATATCAGCCGTATCAGGCAGGGGCATTATGATATCCCCATCGCTCCTGCTAGGGACAATAACATTGCCACCGACAAAAGAAACATCCGGGAATTTCTCAGCCAGATGATAAGCCTCGATGGCTTCATATGAATGAATAACACTGCCCAGCTGATACTCGACTTCACCGTTCTCGATTCCCCATGCAGTTACCCAGTATAAATAATCGCTAACAACCAGTTTATTTCCTGCAAGATCCAATGACGTAATCTTAGCGTTTAAGATAGGTTCAGATTTCACCCCATCCCGCATAAACACCGCATAGTCTATATAATTAGCCACACCATCATGCACTGAATCCATCCAAACGGTTATGTCGCCCTTGGCTGTCCCTGAAAAAGAGACCACCCCCAACTCGTTAATCTCTGC
>Ga0208315_1000972_pt1 | contig 16472 bp, 12 predicted proteins | sample MalvireepMed_215_FD_184239 | JGI IMG/M metagenome (GOLD analysis project Ga0208315, IMG submission 184239) | Marine viral communities from the Global Malaspina Expedition - Malaspina viral metaG DeepMed_215 (SPAdes) (version 2) | ecosystem: Environmental > Aquatic > Marine > Oceanic | place... | reverse complement strand
TTAATCGTACTTTAACGCTGGCCATTGCTTATACGGGCAATGACATAGTAGAGAAAAGCGCAACCCTAATACCGCTTGGTCAGAACGATGCTTTATTGTCCGCTATCACTTCACTAACACAAGCACAGAACGGACTAGCCGAAGCATACGGTGACGGTCCTGGTAATGTTAGTGAAATTAGCTTTTCAATGATTGTCGACCCACCAACAACGGCTACGCAGTGGCCTACGTGGACGCAAGTACAGGGTGATATAAATGAAGTACTCCCTGAGACAGCAAAGCGTTTCCCCAATTTTCCCGAGATTGGTGGCAAGGTTTCTGTTGAGCAATTGCCCAATAATATCGACACAGATAACAAAAGAACGCAGGCACTAAGCCCACCGTTAAAACGCGAACCGAGTATTAGTCAAATACTGACTGATTACCCTACTTTAAAAAGCACCGAAGTTCGCCCAACTGAGTCACCAAACAACAAGCGCCTTATTCAATTTGATGATGTGCGCGGCGAAGTCCACGTGGCGTTAACCGATAGATGGTTCACCATACCTACCACTATTGCTAGTCGTTCGTTCCCGATTTTTTACCGGGGTTTGATACTGCGTTTTAATAACAACAGTTCGTACAGTGGCAACATCAAGATGCGCGTATATCCAATGGGTACAGGCGGTTTAGGTTTGCCTAATAACCCCACGCTGGCTAATCACCAATGGCACGAGTACGAAACAAGCGTTACGAACCTTTATAAAATCGGTGAATTTAATAGCGAGTATTTTGAAGGGATTATTGAGTACATTGAATTAGACAACGGTTGGCATCAGTTCGATGTAAACCAATCTGATGTAAGTTCGCTTAATGCTAAGTTTGATACTGCTTTCGGTACATTCCGATCACCCTTTAGAACGTTTTATCAAAAAGCGGATGGCTATTGGTACAGCGAAGATATGTTCCCCGACACCTTAGATGAAATTGGTCCAAGCTGGGCGCAGGATGCAAATAACCCCCGCGTGTTTACTGTTACTGATGCAACAAGCGGTAGCGATGCTTTACGTTTCTTTGATGATAGTTTTGATGAGTTTCAATTTGAGCTGGTCATTATTGCAGAGTACCTAAGCAACACCCTCGCGCTAACCATTTCTAATAGCGCCCCCAACAAAATGTATTACTCCGGTTCGGGCAGATTTATTACTGATGAGCGCATTTATTTTAAGCGAGCAGGCAGCAACGTAACAGGCGCTATAACCGTTGAGTCAATTAAGATGAGAATCCCCCACTATGGATAGGTTGTTTGATATTAACTTGGCGGCGGCACCTCATTGGACCGATGGCCAAGAGTGGGCAGAGTGTAACCCAGCGCAAGAACTAGAAAATATTTACAGCCGTGAATTTAGTGGTAGTGAGGAAGACGATCCAGAGTATCGCGTAGACCCTGGGGATAATTTCTTTATCGGCTCACACCCTGACAATGTAAGAGATTGGACCCCTAGAACCCTGCCATGGAATTTTAACGTTGATAAAGGCCGTGATGGTAATCCACTGTCTTTCTATTTTGGCCTGCAAGTCGGTGAGCGTGACATTGACACGAACCTTGATAACCACAGCCCATGGATTCAAAAAGTAAGCGGTGACTTAATTATCCTTAGCGTTAACTATCACCGCTTTTTCGGCATTAAAGCTAAAGATTCAGACCCGTTTATAAAACTGGCATCCGATAACCGAGGTGGAGAAGTTCACGGCGCTTTATTAAGTAACGCTGGCCTCATAGACACACAGGGCTACGCAATGTTTGATTGGATTTTACGTAAACTCACGTTTATCAATACCATCTTTAAAGTGCTAGATATTCCTATTGGTTCGAGCAATGTATCAACACAGGATTTCGATATATCTGGTACGGGTGACATTGGCATGGTAATTCGTGCTGGTCATTCAGAGATGGAAGTTATAGGCGGCACAATCACTAACGACAACCATGAGTTTAGTGAAAACGAAACACTTCTATATGGATTGGAGATAGAGCAGGGCGCAAAAGCCATCGTTCGTGAAGTACGTACAGTAGGTTTTAGCGGTAACGGCTTTAAGTTCGGTTGCGAAGTTGATGTAAAAGGACTGCACTCTACTCGTGATGGCGCGGGTATTGAGTTTTCAGAGATATCTACCGCTCGTGATTGTATGGTTAGCTGGACTCGCCAATTGTCGGGTGACAGCTTCGCTTATTACTTCCACAAAGACGGTGAATTAAATAACTGCGGTTGTAACCTCGATGAGGTGGGAGGTTTGGGCGTAGTTGTTATTGGTCCTAACGCTACAGTTACCATTAATGGTGGTGATTATCGAGCGCACCTGCCACTACCGTTCCTATCAGCACAAGGCACTTGCACCATAGTTTTAAACAACGTCACAGTTAATGGCATTCTCTACAACGAAACCATTGAATTGTCAGAGGGTGAAGCTTGGCGAGGTGAAAAAGCTACGGTGACGATGGACCCGCTGCCAGTATACGCGAATAAAACGCTTTACTTGCCTTACATGCACATACCGCAACTTAACGATGCAATAGCGGTACAAGGTGCAGAAAGACCATTTCAAAGTGTTATTACTTTGCCTAGTGGTGCCAGAGTGTTACCTACAGTAAACGGTTCGGTTCGTTACATGCCTGCAGAGGCATGGCTTCACTTAGATCCAGGCGAAACAGCGGTTGACTACTTTAGGTATTCAACAGAAACGCTTATCTACATGCACCAGTTCACTATTCACGCATCCCCCGAAGTGGGCGCGAAGGTTGTGCAGCCAGATAGTTTCAACGGTTCGGGTTGGACTAAGAGTGGCGGCAATTACTACGCTGCAGGCACAAGCAACCCGTTAAGCGCAAGCTACAACTTTGAAGAAGATGAAGTCTATCAAATCTCGCTGAAGCTAGTAGACAAGAAAAGCGGTTCAGTCACGCCAAAAATCGGTACTGAGTTAGGGCAATACAGCCACAGCATTGAAGGTACAGAAGTATGGCTTATTCGTGCGCCAGCTAATGCCACACAAGTACAAATCACAGCTAGTGGCTATAAGGGTAACGTTCAAAATATTTATGTACGAAAACTACTAAGAACCGAAACCCCTTCAGTACCTACTTTAGAAGGTTCAGTGAATGGTTCAGACGTAGATTTAAGTTGGCGTATTAATCCTGTACGTAGACTACGGGATGACTTCACCGCTGATGTTCATATACAAAATCAAGAGTTAGCACAAAACACACAAGACGGTTACAGAAAATCTAGTAGTGGGGATTTAAGTTTCTTGTTTGAAGACGTATGGGTTCAAAACAGGCGTAATGGTATAACGCTGAAAGGTGCAATATCCCTAGAAGTTGATGGAATGGATTTCACAGGCGGTTACACAGGTCAGTACGATACTTGGCAAGTGGCTATTGTTGGTGACTTGTACGGCCCATTCGTTCAAAACCAGCAGCTATGCAACATAACCGCTGATTTGTACTTAGATTCAAACTACGGTGATTACACTTCTCAGTTTGGTAACTCAGACATCATAGTTATTAATAGCTCTAACTGGGATGAAGACAGCTTCTTATACAGTGCTCACATTTATAACCTAGATGGCAAGAACGCATCAGATGCTGTAACCGACCTTAAAAAGCGTACTGAAATGACTTACAGCCGTTTAGAGGGCGCTTGTAAAATTACTCGTACTCACAAACATGGGTGCGTAACGCTAGCTAATAATGAATACGTTCAAGGCTACGGTACAAGAGAAGTATTTTCACCGACCCACAGTGCAGCATATTTCGAGATATGGAATTGCACTGTAGATGGTGTTCGCTGCGTCACCGTTCCTCAAATGAACGACCAGAAAAAAGACTCTAACTATTACTTTGAAGGGCGAGGGGTACTAGGTGGTAAACGTAGTTCTATCGAGGTGCTTAAAACCTATCCCACACTGGATGATTTAAACCGTGCAGTAATGACAGATATGGAATTTGAAGTGTCAAGCAACGGAGGTTCTAGCTGGTCACCTTTAAATGTTCCTAATGTCGGGCTCCCTGGGGTCGTAGGTTGCTTCAAGCGTACTTTTTCACTTTCTTCAGGCACATATCAGATCAGATGCCGTTGCCTAAACGGTGCGCTAGTCGGCGCATGGTCTAACACAATTTCAATTACAGTATAGAGAGAATAAAAGAATGTCGATAGTTTTTGATACGAGTGGCCATATTACGGGTTTTCGTGCTGCCTTAACGGGTGATTTTGATATAGTTCTGCCCACTATTGAAGTAGATGGTAGCTCTAGAGCTATTTTTGGCATGAACTTAAGCAAGAATACTTTTTTGCAACTAAGGGGGTCTGAGACACGATTTAGATTTAATAATGGCAGCACCACAATAGATTTACCTCCCACCCCTTCGGGCGCTATTGTTTCTGATGGTAGAATTACGAGAGTAGGGAGCCTAGTCACTTTTACATTTAACGGCAACACAGGAACGGCTAACAGTACGGGCATAGTTGATATAGAAACATGGGGGATCATGGATGGTGGAAATTTCTTTGTAGGTAAAATGTCGGGCGTGGCCTCAATAACTGGTGATAGTGATGGAGTTATTACCCATGACTTCGAAGGTGGCGTCCAAGGCGATACGCAACTTACGAACACTTCAGGGGATTACGAACACGGAACGCTTACAGGTTTTACCACTGGCGGCTATGATGCGGTTTCAACGCCTACACCAAGCGTAGCGAATGCGGGTTCAGACCAAAGCAACATCAACGCTGGCGATACAGTAACACTAGATTCATCAGCATCAACAGGCGTGGTTAGCCGCTCATGGTCTGAGGTTACAAGCACAGGCGTAACACTTAGCGATAACGCCGCCGTAAGCCCCTCTTTTACTGCGCCGAGCTTTACCGAATTAACTGAAATCACTTTCAGGTTAACTACCACGGGTAGTGACGGCACAACAGATACCGACGATGTGAGTTTTTTTGTACTAGAAGATGGAGTGGTGGTAGCAGACCCCACAATCACGCTGGACAGTAAGACGTATAGCTATTACACAAGAAAAGCAGACATAAATGGCGAGGCTATTTTTCCTGTATCTGGTGTTATTACTGACCTACCCGCTGGGGCGGTAGCAGAGTATGAACTTGACGGTTCAGGTAATTGGTTCGCCATGCCGACGGATAGCAATGGAAATTTCTCGGACGATATAATCATTACAGGTCAGCAGAATCTTAAAGTAAGAGTTAGTACAAATACGGACGTTGTTGCATCCGCAAACTACTTAACCGCTGCACCGATATGGCTTGCATGGTGGCAATCAAATGAATCTGGTAGAGGTTCAAGCACTCAAAATAGTATACGCAACAATGAAATTACCGCAGGCATGGTTAGACCAACGTGCTTTAAAGACGGGGTATGGCAATACATTAATGACCCTACCAGCGAAGATAGCGGCGGCGGTTCAACGTGGATTCGTATAGCGGTTGAGTATGCAAAACTAGGTCAGCCAATCGGTGTTATCAACGTCGCGGTGGGAGGCACTGGTATTGAACGCTGGATTCCTTCTAGTAACGACTTATGGGATAGCCGAATTATTGCGGAAACCACAGAAGCAGATTGTGGTGGCGTTACTTATACAGCGTCATTAGGTGGTGAGTCTAACGTAGGCACCGACGGAGCTACATTACGTGCTTGGCTAGATGAAATGATTAACGCCTTACATACGGAATTCGGTAGTACTCATTATCTGACAGATATACCAAGAACTTATGAGAATGGTGCAAGCGACACTCTACGCGCCGAGTTTGATTATATAATTGAGAATAACCCTTACTGCCGATTTGGTGGTGACACTGAAGTTATTGATGTAGAAACTGACAGTGACGGAACGCATTTAAAAACAGGGGCGCAGATAAATGAAGCAGCGTTGATTCGTTTTGCGGCTTTTACTGCACCGGAAGAAGTACCCAACGTAGCCCCCACAGCAAACGCTGGCCCCGATCAGGCAGTAGCAGCAGCAACGCAATTCACGCTCGATGGTACGGGTTCGCAAGATACTGACGGCACTATAGTTGAATGGCGCTGGACGCAAACCGCAGGCGATACAGTAACACTTAACCTAGAAGACCCTGCACGGCCTACGGCAACGTCTCCAAGCAAAACAACGGCGCAGCGCTTAACGTTTCAGCTGGTTACTGTAGACGATGAAGGTGCAGTTAGCTCCTCTTCCCTAGTTAACATTGACGTTGCTGCAGTAGTACAAAATGATGTACTCAACATTATCGACAAAATTTCATTCACGTTTGAATCAGATGGAATGATTACGGCATTTCCAGGGCGAGCAAATAGAGAAACATTCAGACTTAAGCCAAGTGATCCCACAGGCCTTGTTCTAGAAGACGGATGGTTCGATTTCGAGGCAAATGATGTAAGGAGAGTAGAAATCTCTATGCTCGAAACCACTGGGGTTAAAATCATATCTACTGATACGGATTCAATCACTAGAGAAAGAAGTAAATTGCACGTAAGAATGGGAGATATGCCAATCAAGTCATCAACAAAAGAGTTCGAACCGACAGTCTCTGTTTTTGTGGGCGATGATGAGAGAGGTGTTGTTATGACTGCACCAGGGCTATCAGGCGCACCCAAAGTAAAATACTACTCAACCACCGCAAGAGCTGTTTAAACGGGATTTAAAGATGCCTTATACAGTCGAGACATATAACCAAGTTGAAGTCGAAGAGTTCATCACTGGGTGGATTCTTCGGCTAACTTTTCCAGAGGGAACATTTAAGTTCTACGCTCACTCACAAGGCGAGGACGACGTGGTCATCTATATTGGCCACGGCACAGTCACAATGAAGATGAAACAAGCAGTAAGAGAATGGGCTACCAAGAGAGGCATTAAGCAGGTCAATTGGGGTAGAGAAAAGAAGATAAATAAAGCCGCTAAAGTCCAATAGTGTCGCCAAACTTCTCCGCGCTGTTCGCCAAACTTCTCCGGCGGCTACAGAAATTTAAAGAAAAAAAGGCCAGCATGCATGCTGACCTTTCTTCAAAGTTGGTGCGGAAAGCGGGACTTGAACCCGCACGAGCTATGCTCACCACCCCCTCAAGATGGCGTGTCTACCAATTCCACCACTTCCGCAAATTTACTTTAGTTTGAACTTTCAGTATCGTCAGACACCGGCACGTCTGTCGCGTCACCTTCAACCGCTGGTACGTCACCTTGCGCTGCACCATCAACAACAGGAACGTCGCTCTGTGCTGCGCCTTCGATAACAGGTACGTCTTGGTCTGCAGGTCGTTCTACTTGCTGCTCAACAGCCGCTGGTATTTCTAGATTGTCCCACTCGTCCTCAGCACTTTCACGGTTAGCCGTCATAGCGCCTAGTGATAGGCTGATAAAAAAGAAAAGACCCGCTAAAATTGCCGTTGTGCGCGTCATGAAGTTTCCAGAACCCGATGAGCCAAACACTGTGTTTGAACCGCCTGAGCCAAATGAAGCGCCCATATCTGCACCCTTACCTTGCTGGATTAAAACAAATCCAATAAGCAAAAGCGCCACAATTAGGTATGCTACTAATAGCACTTCGTAAATCATAAATACCTCGTCAGTTTGCCGCTTGGCAAATTGAAATAAAATCTTCAGCTTTTAAGCTGGCTCCGCCAATTAACCCACCATCTACATCATTTTGTGCAAATAGGGTTTTAGCATTATCTGGCTTCACACTACCACCGTATACAATACGAAGGCCTTGGGCCAGTTGCGAATCTACTTTAGAAAAGTAACCGCGTATAAATTCGTGTACTTCTTGCGCTTGTTCTGGGCTGGCAGTCTTACCCGTGCCTATTGCCCAAATTGGCTCGTAAGCTATAACTGTTTTGCTTAGCTCATCCACAGACATTGCATTAATAAGAGCGTCAAGCTGTTCACCGACAAACGACTCTACGTTGTCAGCTTCTCTTATTTCAAGAGACTCACCCACACAAATAATGGGGGTAACACCTGCAGCCACGCATTTTTTAGCTTTTAATGCGACAAGCTCGCTCGACTCGCCTTGATCTTCTCGTCGTTCAGAGTGCCCTACTATAGCGTATTTACAACCCGCTTCTTTGAGCATATCAACCGAAAGCTCACCGGTATGAGCACCGTTATCTAAATGACTAACGTTTTGAGTACCCACTGAAAACGAATCTTTATCAAATGCGTGTAAGAACAAAGAAGGAGCACAAACCACTACCTCCGCACTCGCGTTTACATCCGCTAACTTTTGATTAAATTCAGCCACAAGTGCCAAATTTCCGTTCATTTTCCAATTACCAGCCACGAATGGCTTTCTTAGATTTTCACTCACAACGCAGACCTTAGCCCTGTCTTTAAAGCGGGCGTGATATTAACTATTTAATTAAGAATATACAAGCACAAAAAGCAAAATTTCCAGCTACGCCAACTAATTGGCGAGATTACGAACAGTTTCAGCAATATGCTCTGCCCATTTGTGAGATTGAGCTTCATCATATGATTCCACCATCACACGAATGAGGGGTTCAGTACCACTTTTACGTAGTAATACCCTACCCGTTTTACCCAGTGCTAATTCGGCTTCTTGTTTAGCATTTTGAACATCAGCATGAACGAGGTAGTCTACGTCTTGATTTGTGTAACGCACATTGACTAGCGTTTGAGGGTACATATCGAAACCGCTCGCTAAATCGTGCAAGTCCATATGCGAGCGAAGCATTGCTGCTAAAACTTGCAATCCAGCCACGATACCGTCACCCGTAGAACTCATATTCAGGTTAAGGACATGACCTGAATTTTCGCCCCCAATAGACCAACCCTTTTGCTGTAAGAGTTCCATAACGTAACGGTCGCCAACATTACTTCTAGCAAAAGGCACGCCTAATTTAGATAGCGCGTTTTCAAGACCTAGGTTGCTCATAAGCGTACCCACAACGCCGCCTTGCATTTTACCATTTTTAAGTGCGTCTCGTGCAATAATGTAGACAATTTGGTCTCCGTCTAAAACGTTACCAAGGTGGTCTACCATCATAATGCGATCGCCATCACCGTCTAAAGCAAAACCTAGGTCAGCACCGCTCTCTTTTACCTTTTCAACAATCGCTTTCATCGACGTTGCACCAACACCGTCGTTGATGTTTAAACCATCGGGTGTTGTGCCAAGTTCAATAACCGTAGCGCCCAGCTCTCGTAATACATTAGGTGCAATGTGATAGGTAGCCCCATGTGCGCAGTCAACGACGATTTTTAAACCTGTCAGTGACAGCTCAGAGGGAAATGTGCCTTTACAAAATTCGATATAACGACCAGCAGCATCATTAATTCGCGTAGCCTTACCTAGCTTATCAGACGCCACACAGGTCATCGGTTGCTCAAGCATAGCTTCAATGGCAAGTTCGATATCATCATCAAGTTTAAACCCTTGGGCAGAGAAAAACTTAATACCATTATCATAAAAAGGGTTATGCGATGCGCTGATAACAATGCCCGCTTCAGAGCGAAATGTTTTTGTTAAGTACGCAATGGCTGGCGTTGGCATTGGCCCTAAAAGGCCAATATTAATACCTGCGGCAGACAGCCCTGCTTCTAATGAAGATTCAAGCATATAGCCTGAAATGCGGGTGTCTTTGCCTATAAGAACCTTATTCGTACCACGTCCAGCTAATACCTTACCGGCCGCCCATCCAAGCTTTGTTACAAACTCTGGGTTGATATTACTTTCACCAACCTTGCCGCGAATGCCGTCGGTACCGAAATATTTGCGCTGCGTCATTATTATTCCTTATTCGATTTTATTCAGCATGTTCACGATATTAACTGCATCTGCAGTTTCTTTTACGTCGTGTACCCGAATAATCTGTGCGCCCATTTGGGCAACAATTGTAGCGAGGCTTATGCTTCCCGCCAAGCGCTCATCCACTTTTCTATTAAGCAAATTACCAATCATTGACTTTCTAGACATACCAACAAGCACTGGATAACCGAGGTCCATCAACTTAGGTAAATGCTTAACCAATGCATAATTGTGCTCTAACGATTTACCAAACCCATATCCAGGGTCAAACAAAATATGCTCTTTAGCGATACCCGCTTTCTCACACACCTCTGCCCGTTCAAGCAAAAACTGAGTGACGTCTTCTACCACGTCTTGATAAGTTGGATGATTTTGCATAGTGCGAGGCTGTCCTTGCATGTGCATTAAACATACAGGAACACCCGTTTCGCTTGCCGCGATTAATGCGCCGGGCTCTTGTAACGCACGAACGTCGTTGATGAGTCCTGCGCCTGCTTTTACCGCCTCGCGCATAACCTCAGCTTTACTGGTGTCGATAGAGATTACGCACTGTGCATTTTTTGCGACCGCCTCTATTACCGGAATGGTTCTGTCTAGCTCTTCTTGCAGCGAAACCTCGGGCGCACCGGGACGTGTAGACTCGCCGCCAATGTCGATAAACCTAGCCCCTTCATCAATCATGCGAAGCGCGTGATCCAAGGCTTGTTTTACATCAGCGTGCTTACCGCCGTCAGAAAAAGAGTCAGGCGTGACGTTTAAAATACCCATCACCTGTGGCTGTGATAAACCAGTAAAATGATTTCCAAACTGCATGATTTACCTGCGTTATCGTTTTTATAAAATGGAATTGAAAAGCGAACTGATTTTAAGCGGCACATCGCAGAGTTGGCACCTGCGAATTATAATACGTGAGTGTGAAATATGTGGCCGATGAAAATCAGTACGCTCTAATAAAAAACGCCAGTAGAACTGGCGTTTTTTTATATTAACGTTTGCGCTTAGCTAGGAATGTCACCCGGCTTTCCCACTGAAGGCTTATCAACACCGTCATTCTTGATTTCACCTTCGCGAACCGGCGCTCCGCCACTTGGCTTGTCGCCACCCGATGGTTTACTGTCATCCCAATCCGCAGGAGGACGAACATCAGTTCGATTCATTAGGTCATCAATTTGCTTAGCATCAATGGTTTCGTACTTCATAAGTGCGTCTTTCATTGAATGTAAGATATCAATGTTGTCTTCAAGGATCTTCTGAGCACGTTCGTAGTTACGGTCGATTAATGACTTAATTTCCGCATCAATCGCACGCGCCGTGTCGTCAGACATATTAGTAGCCTTAGACATAGACTTGCCTAGGAACACTTCGCCTTCGTCTTCAGCGTATAGCATTGGGCCCATTTTGCTCGACAAGCCCCACTGGGTAACCATCTTACGTGCAATTTCAGTTGCGCGCTCGATATCGTTCGACGCACCTGTGGTTACTTTGTCGTCGCCGTAAATGATGGCTTCAGCAATACGACCACCGAACAGGCTAGAAATCATGCTTTCTAAGTGCTGTTTAGAATGACTTACACGGTCTTGCTCAGGCAAGTACATAGTCACACCCAGCGCGCGACCGCGCGGAATGATTGACACCTTATAAACCGGGTCGTGCTCTGGCACTAAGCGACCAACGATGGCGTGACCCGCTTCGTGGTACGCTGTCATCTCTTTTTCAGGCTCAGACATCACCATAGACTTACGTTCAGAGCCCATCATGATTTTGTCTTTCGCTTTCTCAAACTCTTCCATAGAAACAAGGCGCTTGTTACCGCGTGCAGCGAACAATGCAGCTTCGTTTACTAGGTTTGCCAAGTCGGCACCTGAAAAGCCTGGCGTACCGCGGGCAATTACCGACGGGTCAACATTGTCGGCCACCGGTACTTTACGCACATGTACTTTAAGAATCTGCTCACGACCGCGGATGTCTGGTAAACCTACAACCACTTGACGGTCAAAACGACCAGGACGAAGCAACGCAGGGTCAAGTACGTCAGGACGGTTAGTTGCCGCAATGACGATAATACCCTCGTGACCTTCAAAACCATCCATTTCAACTAGCATTTGGTTTAACGTCTGCTCACGCTCATCGTGACCACCGCCTAAGCCTGCGCCACGTTGTCGACCTACGGCATCAATCTCATCAATGAAGATAATGCATGGCGCTGCTTTTTTAGCTTGTTCAAACATATCGCGCACACGAGATGCACCAACACCCACGAACATTTCAACGAAGTCAGAACCTGAGATAGTGAAAAATGGTACTTTTGCTTCACCAGCAATTGCTTTAGCAAGTAACGTCTTACCTGTACCAGGAGGACCTACCATCAAAACGCCTTTCGGAATTTTACCGCCAAGCTTTTGGAACTTAGATGGGTCGCGTAGGAAATCAACCAGCTCAGAGACATCTTCTTTTGCTTCATCACAACCAGCCACGTCAGCAAATGTCGTCTTAATTTGGTCTTCACCAAGCAAGCGCGCTTTACTCTTACCGAACGACATAGCGCCACGGCCACCGCCACCTTGCATTTGACGCATGAAGAATATCCACACACCAATAAGCAACAACATGGGGAACCATGAAATAAAGATAGACGTCAAAAGAGACTGCTCTTCTGGTGGTTCACCGTAAACTCTTACGTCGTTTTTAACCAAGTCAGATACTAACTTGTCATCGAAGTAAGGTACGTAAGTTTGGAAAGTTTCGCCTGAACGCTTTGTACCGCGAATTTCGCCATCATTATTAATGCGAACTTCACGAATATTTCCCTGTTCTGCTTCTCTCAAAAACGTTGTGTAGTCGGTTTGTGAACGAGACGATTCACTCGGTGAAAAGCTCTGAAAAACCGACATTAAAACAACGGCGATGACTAACCATAAGATTAAATTTTTTGCCATATCGCTCAATGCTACTAACCTCTATAAACCCGAATTGCTTGCATATTCAACAAGTTGATTATTGAATAAGCGACACAACTCGCAACGAAAACCGCTTAACCCAAAGCGTACTACACTTTATAGCCACAAGCCACCAAATACACCTCACGAGAACGTGATCTGGACGAGTCAGGCTTACGCGTCTTAATGGTGGTGAAAGATTGTTTGAGTGCGTTCATAAACTCTACAAAGCCTTCACCTTGGAACACCTTAATAACAAATGAACCACCGGGCTTTAATACTTGGTGACACATATCCAGCGCTAGTTCACAAAGATACATAGAGCGAGATTGGTCAACCGAAGCATTACCTGCAAGGTTCGGTGCCATATCAGACAACACTATATCTACGGTGTTCCCGCCAATTCTGTTCAATAGTGCGTCGAGAACTGCATCTTCTCGAAAATCACCTTGTAAAAAGTCGACGCCTACAATGGGATCCATAGGCAAAATATCGCACGCGATAACTTGACCATTTTCACCAACGAGCTGTGCGGCTAGCTGTGACCAGCCACCAGGCGCAGCCCCAAGGTCTACAAGTGTCATTCCGGGCTTTATAAGCTTATCTTTTTTCTGGATTTCTTCCAGTTTGTAGATAGCTCGCGATCGCCAACCTTCCTTATTTGCTTTTTGCACATAATGGTCGTTAACGTGTTCTTGAAGCCAGCGCTTACTGCTGGCGGAGTGTTTCTTTTTTGTCATTCCATCACAATGTAATTAGGATTGTAGAGAAGATGGCGTTAGAATACGTTATTTCAAGCTTAAACTAACAGATTAATTGTAAGAAATATTAATACATGAAACTTTCAAATAAACAGAAACAATTTCTAAAAGGCCTTGCACACCCGCTAAAACCTGTTGTGCAGCTAGGCGGCAACGGCCTAACCGAAGGGGTGGTTGCAGAAATTGACAACGCTCTTAACCACCACGAATTAATTAAAGTTAAGGTGCCTACCGATGACCGTGAAGAAAAAGCGCTTATCATGGACGCCATTGTTCGTGAAACCAACGCTGTAAAGCTTCAGGTAATTGGTCACACACTTATTATCTACCGTCAAAGCGAAGACTGTAAAATTCAGTTGCCAAAATAAGCGTTTTAATGGTGCCGATCTTCTCGGCACCGTAGTTTTTCTTCTTACTTCTCGTTAACATCACATTAATAATAGTGATAAAACGGGTTTAAAGGAAATCTATGACGCTAAAAAATCTCACTGCTATAGTCACAGGCGGTTGTTCAGGTCTTGGTCACGCTACTGCTATTGCGCTTCGTGAAGCAGGTGCCAACGTAAGCCTTTTCGATTTAAACGAGGAACTTGGCGCAACACGCGTTGAAGAACTAGGTAGTGACAATACCCTTTTCACCAAAGTGGATGTGCGCGATGAAGCTTCTGTTCAAGACGCTATTGACGCTACAACGCACAAATTCGGCGCTATCTCTTTAGTGGTCAACTGCGCAGGTATTGCTCCCGCAAAGCGCTTACTTGATAAAGAAGGCAACCCTGCACCACTTGGTGATTTCCAAAAAACTATCGATATCAATTTAGTTGGCAGCTTTAATGTATCTCGCTTGGTGGCTGCGGCCATGGCAAAACAAGCACCTATTAACGATGAAGGCGAACGGGGCCTTATTGTTAATACTGCTTCAGTAGCGGGTTACGAAGGTCAAATAGGCCAAACAGCCTATGCAGCAAGTAAAGGCGGTATTATTGGTCTTACCCTGCCAATGGCTCGAGATTTAGCACCACTGGGCATTCGAGTTAACACTATCGCGCCGGGGGTAATGGGTACGCCAATGCTGCTTGCTATGCCTGAAAAAGTGCAGGATGCCCTTTCTGCCAACGTGCAGTTTCCTAAGCGCCTTGGCCTACCTGAAGAATTTGCGAAATTAGTTATTCATATGGCAAACAACAGCTATCTAAATGGTGAGACAATCCGCTTAGATGGCGGGCTGCGCATGCCGCCTAAATAGCCAAAGAAAGTTAGTCAACGAGGCAACCGACAACGCCTCGTTGAATATTAAACGCCTAGGGTAGTTAATGCCAATAACGCCAATCAATACCTAGTGATAATTGGCATTATTTAAATCTTAACAATCCCGTGAACACTATCATAAATTCGAGTATGGGCTCTTTTATTGGCTTTTGCTTCATAAAGTGCCTTATCCGCTTTTAGCAATTGCTGGGCAATCAGATTTGGTTGAGCAAGGTCACCTTTTTCTAACACAGTACCACCAATACTTGCCGTTAAAGGCTTACCGCTGGGTAAACTAATTTCGCGTATGGCATTGTGCAGCCGTTCGCTAAAGAGCTTTATGTCTTTTATATCTGTGTTAAAAAGCACCATTAAAAACTCTTCGCCGCCCCATCTCGCCACAACATCTGTCTCGCGCACTTGCTCCAGCAACACGTGTGATAACTTTATAAGTATTCTATCGCCTTCTTCATGCCCAAAGGCGTCGTTAATCTTTTTAAAAAAGTCGATGTCCAAAAGCAGAAAAGATAGGGGGACAAAGGCGCGACGCGATTGAGATATCATTTTTAGCACATCGTCATTTGCCGCGCGACGATTAAGTAAAGGCGTCAATGTATCTCGACGGCTTACAGCCGTAAGCTCTTCGGTCTTCTTTTCAAGTTGATCTTTTGCTTCTATCAACTCCTGATAAAGCTTATCTCGTTCTTTTGCAACGTATATCGCCCAGTACAGTATGTGACCTGAAACCGTGATATTGGCCACAGCGGGCACTCTTTGGCCCGAGCCCGATAACAAGGTGATTTGAACTTCTAAATATTCACCATTGGCTAGGAGTATAGGTTTTATATAACTTTCGTAAAATATCGAACTTGCCTTAGAGACGATATCGATTATTTTCTTCTCAGAAGTCCACTCTACCCCAAGAAACGACTTGGCATAGGGATTTAACCATTTTATTTCTGTCGTTTCTAAATCCGATTTAAGTAACAAACAGGGGAAGTCTTCCTCTACTGCTTCTTTCAAGCTGCGAAATCCTCGAATAAGGTAAACACAGTAGCCGGGTTAGTCATGTGTAAACAATGTCCATAGGCATCAACGATATGCATTTTAGCGTCCGGAATAGCGTTATTCATGTATTCCCCCACATTTGTTGACGCTAAATTATCGTGCTTGCTTTGTAAAATAAGTGTAGGAAGCATGAGCTTTGCAAGCTGGGCTCTGTCGTCAGAAAAAAACGTAGTTTTGGCAAACGGCTTGGCGAACTTAGGGTCCGTAGAGCAGAAACTTGTTTCAAGTTCTTGAATTAAGTCTGCGCTATTGTCTTGCCCCATGACCAAGGGCGCTAAATAATTTGCCCACCCCACATAGTTCTTGTCCATAAGGTTTAATAGTTCTTCTAAATCTGCTTTGTCGAAGCCTCCCATGTAGTCAGGGGGGAAATTTAGAAAGCAGGGAGACGGACATACCATGACAAGCTTAGAAAAAATGTGAGGTAATTGGATAGCCGCGCGCATGCCAATCATACTGCTAACCGAGTGCCCGACGAAGATTACATCCTTAAGGTTTAACGCCTCGCAAATATCTAGGACGTCCTGAGCGTATCCATCGAGTGTCGCATAGCGATTAGTATCGTAGGCTGAATAATCAGAAGCGCCGCATCCTACATAGTCAAATAACACTACTTTGTACTTTTCTACAAGGTAGGGTAA